>Ga0209641_10002381_pt1 | contig 16225 bp, 16 predicted proteins | sample RifCSP16_1_FD_184022 | JGI IMG/M metagenome (GOLD analysis project Ga0209641, IMG submission 184022) | Soil microbial communities from Rifle, Colorado - Rifle CSP2_sed 16_1 (SPAdes) (version 2) | ecosystem: Environmental > Terrestrial > Deep subsurface > Rock core/Sediment | place: Rifle...
GCTGGAGTTGCGCAGGATGCGGCGCAACAGCTCGGTGTCGAAGACGCGCAAATAAAGCTGTTCCAGGCGTTCGAGAGGGGGTCTAAACATCACTGCAATGGGGCAAAGGGTCAATCCAACTTGATTCGAGAAGCCCAGGATCGCTCGGCCTTGTACCATTCCACCATTTTGGCGATGCCGCTTTCCAGCCCCACTTGGGGTTCCCAGCCCAGAAGCTTCCCAGCCTTGCTCACATCCGCCCAACTGGCCGACATGTCGGCTTTTTCGGCAGGCAGCTGCTCGACAGTTGCCTTGCGCCCAATGAATTTTTCGAGCATGGCGATCAAATCGTTGATCGAAATTGATTCGTGACCGCCTAAATTCACGATCTCGAAGCCTACTGGCTTTAGCGCCAAGATGGTGCCGCGAGCGATGTCATCGATATAGGTAAAGCCGCGGGTCTGGTTTCCATCTCCTAGCAATTGGATCGGCTTGCCTTCACTGATGCATTGCATAAATCGGAACATGGACATATTCGGCCGTCCCGCTGGCCCGTACACTGTGAAGTAGCGCACGATGGTCACGTCAATGCCGTAAAGGAAATGGTAGACGTGGCACATGGCCTCGGCGCCCTTCTTGCTGGCGGCATACGGCTGTAACGGATGGCTGCTGTCCGCGGTCTCCGGTGTCGGCAGCGGCGCGTTGGCGCCATAGATGCTGGAGGTGGAGGCCAGCACGAATTTCTCAATACCTTGCCGGCGGCATAATTCCAGAAGATTCAGTGTGCCGGCGGTATTCGACTCGAGATAGATCCAGGGGTCTTCGACGCTGTCGCGCACCCCAGCGCGTGCCGCAAGGTTGATTACGCCTGCGAACATTTCTTCGCTTAATTCTTCCACGGCTTTACGATTAGAAATATCCAGCCGCCGAAATTCGAATCCCCTTTTCCCCTCCAGGTTTTTGAGCCGGTATTCCTTTAGGCGCACGTCGTAAGCGGTGTTCATGTTGTCCACCCCCACCACAGTGTCACCCGCGCCGAGCAAGAGCTCTGTTACGCGGGCGCCGATAAAGCCCGCCACGCCCGTAACCAGGTATCGCGCCACTAAAGTCCGACCACTTTGGGGTCGCCTTTGGCGTTCTGGCCGAAAGCGTTGCGCGAATCGAAGATCAGCCTCGAATGTTTTAGGAGTTCAGGGTAATCATAGGCTTTGTGGTTGGTGATGATCACTACCACGTCGGCTTCTTTGGCTGAATTCAAGTAATTGGGCACGCTGTCCAGCGCCCAATCCTCGTGATCTATGTGGAGAATGTGTGGGTCGTGATAGGCAACATCAGCCTTCTTCTCGCGCAGCAGGGCGATCACGTCCAGCGCCGGAGATTCTCTCAGATCATCAATATCGGGTTTGTACGCTGTACCTAACACCAGGACCTTGCTGCCATTGAGGGATTTGCCATGCTCGTTAAGTGCATCCTGAACGCGCCCGACCACATAACGTGGCATGCTGGTGTTGATCTCCGAAGCCAGTTCAATAAAGCGCGCCGTGTAGTTGAGCTCTTTTAGCTTCCACGACAAGTACAACGGGTCGATGGGTATGCAGTGCCCGCCCAGGCCAGGACCTGGCGTAAATTTCATAAAACCGAATGGTTTGGTGGCTGCGGCGTCTATGACTTCCCACACGTCAATTCCCAGCCGGTTGCACATCAGCGCCATTTCATTCACCAGGCCAACGTTGACCATGCGGAACGTGTTTTCCAGCAACTTGGCCATCTCGGCAACTTCGGCGGAACTCACCGACACTACCGTTTTCAAGGCCTGCGAATACCATAGAGAGGCCACCTCACCGCAGGCCTTGGTGACACCGCCCACCACTTTAGGCATGTTGACGGTGGTCCAGTCCTTTCGGCCGGGATCGACGCGCTCTGGAGAGAAGGCCAGGAAGAAATCTTCGCCCGCTTTCAAGCCGCTCTTGCTGGCTAGCATATCCAACATCAGTTCGCGGGTCGTGCCAGGATACGTTGTTGATTCCAGCACGATCACCATACCCGGGTGCAATTGCTCAGCTAGTTTCTCGGTGGCGGACACAATAAAGGACAGATCCGGGTCCCCAGTCTTGCGCAAGGGAGTAGGTACGCAGATGCTGACGGCCTCCACTCCGGCCAGCTCGGAAAAATCTGTTGTGGCGCGCAGTTTCTTGGCGTTCACCAGCTTCGCTACTTGCCGGCTTTCTATGTCTCCAATGTAGGATTCCCCTGCATTAACAGCCCCGGCTTTTCGTGGATCTGGATCAATGCCAATCACCTCGAACCCACTTTCAGCAAATACGGTGGCAAATGGGAGACCAACATATCCGAGGCCGAGCACCGCCATTTTCGCGCTGCGTTCGCGCAGTTTGCGCTCCAAGGTGGCACGTATATCCGTCATTGCACCTCTAAAACAAACTTAGTTGTTCGTGATTCTCGGATTGGGGGGAAACAGGTTCATTCTCGATTTCGGGTATAGTACCCGCTTTCGTCATCCACTCCGGCAGTTTTTTGAAATCGGTTTCCACCGTGCTGCGCAGCGAGGGCTGGTGCAGCGCGGCGGCTGGATGATACATAGGCACGATCAATTTGCCATGCACACGAACAGCTTGCCCGTGGATCTCGCTGATTTTTGCGTTTGGCAGGAAGCGCGCCATCGAATAGCGCCCCAAGGTGACGATGACCTTGGGATTGATAGCCAGGATCTGCCGTTCTAAATAATCGCTGCAGGCTGCCAGCTCTTCGGTTTGCGGGTCTCGGTTTCCGGGCGGGCGGCATTTTACCACGTTGGTTATATAGACCTGCTCGCGCCTTAAATTGATGCTGGCTAATAATTCTTCCAAGTATTGACCGGCTGGGCCTACGAAGGGCCGCCCTTGTTCGTTTTCGTGGAATCCAGGACCTTCTCCAATGAACAGAATCTTGGCATTCGAAGGGCCTTCGCCGGGAACTGCCAGTTTTCGCGAGTACTGCAGCTGGCACTTTGTGCAAGCTGCGGTTTGGGCCGCGATTTCTTTCAACACATCAGCCGAATTCATGCTCGCTCCGCTTGTTGGCCTTGCTCGGCATCCAAAGCAACGGGGTCCAATTGGGCTAACTGCATCAGGAGAGCGTCTTCGCCATTATTGCTGTAATAGCGCTTGCGCTTTCCCACGACCTCGAAACCGAAACTTGCGTACAAAGCCCTGGCTGCTTGGTTACCGGAACGCACTTCGAGCGTAGCGCTCCTCATCCCTTTTCGCGCCGCGCGGGCCAGTACATGATGCAGCAAGCGCCGCCCAATATGCAGTTCGTCCCCTAATCGCCAGCAGACGCTATAAGCGATGATGACCCATTCACTGTGCTCAGCCCATGCTTCGATAACCCACTGCTCGGACGCGGGGTTGCGCTCCAATTCGAATTCGTAGCTTTTACGCGTCCAGGGAGTGGGGAAAATACGCTCTTCGAGTGCGTGCACCTGGTCGATGTCGCTGCGGCTCATGCGGCGCAACTTGAATTTCGCCGCTTCGCGCGTCGGCTTCACGCGGGCACCGTCTCATTCGTCTGCAGGTACATTGGCGTCAGTCCTTGGATGTCATCGACATCCCCGGCCTGCCATCGGTCCCAAGCCAGCTCGGCCAAAACAGCGGGCCGCCGGACACACTGGGCGGGGGTCGCAAGCTCGACATTTTTGTATTTGCGTCCCAGGATGCGGCGCTCTTCTTCATATATCTCACCGCAGACTATTGTTGGCTTATTGATCGATGCTTCAAGCTCATCGGCGGTCATCAATTCGGGTTTCCCGTCTGCCTGCCAGCGGTTTTTTTTCTCGCGGTACCGGCCAACTGCCAGGCGCCCGCGCCCCGCTATCAGCACAGCTGCCAGGGGTTTGTCTTGAAGCGGCTGGCCGGCTGCAATGATATCTAATGTGGGCACGGCTACTAAATCAATGCCATGGACGAGCGCCATGCCTTTCGCCAGAGCAAGACTGGTGCGCAATCCCGTGTAGGAACCGGGGCCGATGGCGATCCCAATGGCCTTCAAACCCGTTGGTTTCAAACCTGTATGCGCAAATGCCACTTGGATTCCGGGCGCTAGGTCGGAGCCGCGTGGATCCTGGCGCGACCAGGTGCATTCGTAAAGCACGCGGTTGCCATCGTAAAGCGCTAGACCGCCGACGTGCGTCGAAGAATCGATGGCCAGCAGAGTCATACCAACCCGTATACGGCTTCTTGGAACGCACGCACCATCGGCTCGTATCGCTTTCCTTGCGGCGAAACCTCTACGCGGCGTCGCTCATCGTCGACCCAAAAAAGCTTCAACCATAATCTTTCGGCTGGCAACGCGGACTCGATCTTCTGCGCCCACTCGACAACCAATGGACCTTGTTCAAGGTACAGATCGATATCCAGGGCCGCGGCTTCCTGGGAATCTTGGAGGCGATAGGCATCCAGGTGGGAAAGCAGCGCACCATCCGGGCGCTTATATACGTTTACCAAAACGAAGGTAGGGCTGGTGGCATGCGTAGGAGACCCCCAGCCCGACGCGATGCCTTGAACCAGCGTGGTTTTGCCAGACCCGAGTTCGCCTTCCAGGCAAACCAGGTCGCCGGTTTCCAGAAGCCCGCCTAACTGGATGCCGAGGCGCCGGGTTTGCTCGGGGCTGTTGCTGAAAACTTCGAATGCGCCGGCGCGCAGGATGGGCATGAAGAAATTATACGGCAGGCTTTGAAAAAAGCCTCAGGGTTGGTATAACATTTATGACCAATCATCTTTCAAGGAGGAATTAGTGTCTGATCTGTTCAACAACCTTTCGTTGTGGTTTCAAGACGCTCTGAACCAACTTTCCGAAAACGCCGGCCTTATTCTGACCACCATCCTCATTATCCTGGCAGGTCTGTATATAGCCCGCGTTATTCAATCTTTGGTTCTGCGAGGTTTGCGTTCTCGCCAAGCCGATCCGGAGTTTTCCCTTTTCTTAGCCCGCCTCGCCCAATGGGTCATCATTGTTGGTGTGCTTCTCTTCTCTGCACAACAGGTGGGGATTAATGTGACTGCCATCCTCACAGGACTCGGAATCCTGGGTTTCACATTAGGGTTTGCACTTCAGGACGTCAGCAAGAACTTCATCGCTGGTCTTCTGCTGCTGCTGCAGCAGCCTTTTGAACTTGGAGATACCATCCAAGTGTCCGGCTTCACGGGAACGATAATCGACATTAATTTGCGCGATACAGAAATACGCACAGTTGATGGATTGCGGGTTCGTATACCTAACGGGGAGATCTTCACCCAACCTGTGCTTAACTTTACTGGGGTCAAGAAACGCCGCTTACAAATTGAAGTCGGCGTGGCCTATCACACTGATTTTGAAGCTGCTCGACGCGCTGCGCTGGATGCTATCAAGAAGATCCCCGGCGTATTGGAAGATCCAGCAATAGACGTGCGATTTGAAGAATTTCGAGATTTCGCTATAAGGATGAAGATCTTCTACTGGTACGACACGAGCAGAACCGGTTACGGCGAAGCACTGGATGCCGGGATCAGCGGCATTAAGTCTTCCTTCGATCGTGCTGGCATCGAAATCCCGATTCCCTACGCAAAATTGTCTATGAGCGAAGGATCCACGAGTCAGCGATAAAGCACTTTTCCAATCGCCCAATCCACCCACTCGTCAGGCAGGAGCCGGGTCAGCCAAATAGCCAGCCGCGTGCCGTGCCCGACGATGTAGCGAGTGCGAGGCCGGCGCGCATTCAGCACATGGTAGATAACTTGGGCCACGTCCTCGGCTGGGATTCCACGCGTTCCGGCATCGATTGCTCGCCTACGCGCTTGCTCCATTGCAGCGCCGTATAGGGCTTCCGCCGGATGAGGAAATCTGCGACGCGTAGCGTCGGCAATCCTTAGAGATTTTCTCCACATAGGGGTATAGATGTTGCCGGGCTCTACGCTGGCAACGTGCAATTTCCAGGGGAGAAGTTCGCGTCTCAAACCATCGGTGAAAGCTTCGAGAGCGAACTTGGTAGCCGAATATGGAACTAAAAAAGGACTGGTCACGCGCCCGCTGATTGAACTGATATTCACCACCCGGCCACGTCCCAGGCGTAACAATGGCAGGCAGCCTTGGGTCAATTCAACGTGACCGAAGAAGTTCACATCCATTTGACGGCGCAGTTCCTTGATCGGCAAGAGCTCCAGCGGCCCTGCAATGGCAATCCCAGCATTGTTAACCAATCCCTGTAACCCCTCATGGCCTACAGCTTCGCGAATTGCGGCTACAGCTTTCGCAATTTCTTTGGGTTGGGTTACGTCCAGTTGGATCGGCTTAATGTTCTTGGTTGACGCGGCTAATTTCTTGGTATCCACGTTTTTGCGCACTCCGGCAAACACCTGCCAGCCTCGATTCGCAAGATACAGCGCACAGGCTTTGCCGATGCCGGTGGACGCGCCGGTAATAAGAACGGATTGCATGTAGCGGGGCTATTGAACTTTCGCCATCTCAGTGCGCACGGCTTCGTACAGATTCTCGGCGCGCAGTTGACTGAGGGTATAGCATGGGGATTTCAGATGTTCGGCAAGCGAATTGGCCAACCCCTGGTCAAACGCAGAGTGTTCCATGTTGATCACTACGCAGCGAATTTCGTCCCCGGCGATCTGGTCGGCCAACTCATGCGCCTCTCGCTGCGGCGAAACATCGCCCATCGCAACGTTGCCGGCACCATCGGTAAGCAGGATCAGCAGAGGCATCACCTCTGGGTGCAATCGCTTTTCGCGCGTGACGACGTCGTGTGCCAGAAATAACCCGGCCGAGAGCGGCGTCTTGCCGCCAACCGGGATATCGGCTAAAGCACGGCGAGCCAATTCCACAGAGCTAGTAGGGGGAAGGATTAAATTTGCGCGGTCTTTCTGAAAGACGATCAGTCCCACTCGATCTCGGCGCTGATAGGCGTCGGTCAGCAACGACAGAATGGCGCCCTTGGTAGCCGACATGCGCTCGGCTACTGCCATCGACCATGACGCGTCAACTACGAACAATACCAGGTTAGCGGTGCGCTTCACTCGCACTTTGCGCTGCAGATCCTGCGGCTGGATGGCAAAAGCAACCTGTTCGCGTTGCTTGACACGTTTCTTTTGGTGAGGAGCCGCGGCGCGGAACGTGGCGTCAAAGGCAATGTCGCTCTTGTCCTCGCCCGCAGGCCGCGCCTGGATATAGCGACCACGCTTGCGTTCGGTGTGCGTGCGCGAACGCCGTCCGCTCTGGCGGCGGGTGATCTTGTCCAATGGATTGTCGATCTTGCGCGGCGTGAACGTCTCGCTGGACCTTACATTTTGCCCGCCTTCCCACCAATGGGCATTCCCCTTATCGAATACTTCTTGCGGGCCCGGTTCTGGCACACGGGTTTGCTGTTCCGCCTCGTTAAGTTGCTGCTGTTCTAAGCCTTTTTTTTTACAGGTTCTTTCTCTTCAGATTCTTCTTCGGCTTCCACCTCAGATTCACCCTTGGCCGCGGCCTGCTGCTGCATCTCGGCGATGCGTTCCTGAAGCTCGGCAACAGTGATTTCCGTCTGGTGGAAAGGTCCGCGTTTGATACGGTGGGGCAGCGCCAGCTCGGCAGCGATGGCAATGTCCAAATCGGTGATCGCCTTGCGCGCGTCAAATGCTGCCTGGGCGCGGGCAGTCTTTAGGATCACAAGGTCTCCCCGATGGCCGTCCACCTGCAAAGACGAGGTGAGAGCCGCGATGGAAACTAGGTCGCGGGAGGTGTATTCAACGTTGTCGACAACCTCGCGGGCAGCGATGATCTTGTTTGCCAGCTCTTTTTCTTTAGGCTCCCACTCTTTATAGAACTCGTCCGGGTTTCCCTCAAATTTCAGGTTGCGTTCCATAATCTGCACGCGCTGGCGCGCATCGCGGATACCGTGGATGTCCACGGCCAATGCGAAACGGTCCAGTAACTGCGGGCGGAGATCGCCCTCTTCCGGGTTCATTGTGCCGATGAGAATAAAGCGCGCTGGGTGGGTGAAGGAAATCCCTTCCCGCTCGACAATGTTGACGCCCATGGCGGCCGAATCTAGCAGCAAATCCACCACGTGATCATCGAGCAGGTTTACCTCGTCGATGTAAAGCAAGCCGCGGTTGGCAGCCGCCAGTACTCCGGGCTCGAAATGCTTCTCCCCCTGTTTGATGGCTTTCTCGATATCGAGTGTACCTACTACGCGGTCTTCGGTGGCACTCACCGGTAGATCTATAAAGCCGATCTTGCGCTTTACGACCTTCAGATCCTGGCCGCTGGATTTGTGCTCCTTAGCCCAATCTGACCAAGATTGCGGGGTGTGCGGGTCGTCATTGAAAGGCGATTCCGCTATGACCTCGATTTCGGGCAGTAAGGCCGCCATAGCGCGGGCGGCGGTGGACTTAGCCGTACCGCGTTCCCCACGAATAAGCACACCCCCGATGCGTTGGTCGACCGCATTGAGAATCAAGGCGCGTTTCATACGCTCCTGGCCAACAATAGCTGTAAACGGATAAATACTTCGGGTGTTCATCATGTTTCTAAATTGCCGCGCGGTATGTTATCACAGGCACAAATGGGTTGGAAAAGAAGAGATTGGAGATTAGAGACTGAAAGATTCGTTATTTGGTGAGGTTGGTTCCGTTTTGTGATCTTGCATAGCCGAGGGTCGATTGCGGGAAGCTAAGCGCTATTCTTTAGCGGTTATAATAGCCGATACCTTATTAACGGAGAATCAACCTAAATGGAGCAAAACGAAATCCCCCAGACGGGGGTGCAGGAAGGTGCGAAACCTGTTGAAGCAATACCAGCCGACCTGACCATGGAACAACTGCTCAACCAGGGTGATTTGAACCTGGATATGCCCAAGCCTGGCGACGCACGTACAGGGATGATCGCCAGCATCTCCGATGAGGAGGTGCTGGTCAGTATTGGGGCGAAATCGGAAGGTGTGATTCCTGCGCGCGAGTTGCAGGCAATGAGCCCCGAGGAACGTGCCAACCTCAAGGTCGGCCAGGAAATCCAGGTCTACATCGTCGGCTCGGAGGGGAACAAGGGCACCGTGCAACTTTCCTACACGCGCTCCATGGAGGACGACGACTGGAGCAAAGCGGAAGCCTTGTTGGAATCTAAAGAAGCCTATCAAGGCAAAATTGAAGGTTTCAATAAAGGCGGGTTAATCGTGGGCGTGGGTCGCTTGCGAGCGTTTGTGCCCGCCTCACAAGTCAGCCAGACGCGCAGAATGCGCTATAACGGCGACACCCCCGAGCAGCGCTGGAGCGAGATGATTGGTGAAAGTCTGGTGGCACGCGTCATTGAAGTGGACCGCGAGCGCCGCCGCCTGATTCTTTCAGAGCGCGCTGCGGCGCAAGAATCACGTGAGGCGCTCAAAGAGCGCTTGCTCAGCGAGATTAAGGTCGGCGATGTTCGTAAAGGCCGCATCACCAGCCTGGCAGATTTCGGCGCCTTTGTGAACATCAATGGGGCCGACGGCTTGGTGCATCTTTCCGAACTTTCTTGGGAACGCGTCGACCATCCTAACAAGATGCTGTCCGTGGGCGATGAAGTCGAAGTGAAAGTGATTAGCATTGACACCGAGCGGAGGCGCATCGGGCTCTCTATGCGCCAATTGCAGAAGGATCCCTGGGAAGACAGTGTCGAGGATTATCATGTTGGCCAGTTAGTCGAAGGCACTATCACTCGCCTGGTGAAGTTCGGCGCTTTTGCGCGCATCGATGATCACGTCGAAGGTCTGATTCACATTTCTGAGTTGAGTGAAAACCGCATCGAGCATCCGAAGGAAGTGGTGAAGGAGGGCGACAAGTTGGCCCTGCGAGTAATCAAAATCGAACCCGACCGACGCCGTATTGGCCTCTCGCTGCGCAAGGTAGACTCTGCGCAATACAGCGATCAGGATTATGAAGCGGCTATGGCAGCGGCGGGCGAGCTGAACGGTAGCCAGAAAACGGCAGGGCCCGCTGGTGAGACTTCGGCACCTGAAGAGACATCGCCGGAAGATCCGTCTCAACCCTTTGGCGAAACAATTACGGTAGAAGCTAAGGCAGTGGCGAATGCGCCTGAGGAACCTGAGGCCCCTGCGTCAATTGGAGAGGAAGAAAAGTAAAAATTGAATTTCGTGCGATAAGAGAACGTGATCAACACGTTATCTTTTGTTTTCCAACTAAGCGTGAACATAATGTCGTCAATGGTTTCCAATTGATTGTTTCGTCCTGACAATGAACATGGCCGGATCGGCTGTAACTTGCTTCATCTGCTCTCGACCTTCTCTCACTGGGAGTTGTCCTTTAGAAAATTCTTTACTATCCTTACGCAATCAGCTAAGTTCGCATAGTCCACAACAGTAATTTCCGGCGTTGTATTGCCGGTCAGCATTTTCGATACACGTACACCGCGCCGATAGATGCACAGCACCGGTTTGCCGCGTTCGAGTGCGTAACCGATCTCGTAGCCAACGCCATGAGATGGGGTACTGACTTCGGCAATCAGTACCTGACTTTCATCGATCCAGCCGGTATCGCGGCGATATACCTCGTGCGGATCGGGGGAACCTTCCAGGTGCTGCCAACTAGGCCCCGCGTTCATGGCTGTGGGCACTTCGTGTCCGTCGGCCACCAGCGCATCCACTAGTTGTTGATATATGGTTTCATCCTGCCGACCCCCGACGATCGCGCAAGCGAAGTAAATCTTCACCTCTCTGTGCCGCCATTCCCCTTCTCTCTGGTCACGGCTGCACGGGACGGCGCCTTCGCTTCGGAGTATCCGTGTGGATGTTTGCTGTGCCAGTCCCAGGCGCTACTGATGATCTCCTCGAGGCTGGAATGCTTGGCTTCCCAGCCGAGCTCCTTCTGGATAAGGGCTGGAGAAGCGACCAGGCGAGCAGGGTCGCCGGGACGGCGCGGGGTCTCAAGTGAGGGAATGGGATGGCCGGTCACATTGCGCGCCATTTCGACCACCTCGAGAACCGAATAACCGTGCCCGCTGCCAACGTTGTACATAACTTTTTCATTGCTTTCTAGCGCACCTAGGGCGAGCAGATGCGCGGAGACTAGGTCTGCGAGATGTATGTAATCGCGAATGCAAGTGCCGTCAGGCGTTTGATAATCGGCTCCGAAGATGGCGACGCTTTCACGCTGCCCAAGGGCCACCTGGAGCGTTAGGGGAATGAGATGGCTCTCCGGATGGTGGGCCTCACCGCGGCCGGGAAGTGCGCCGGCAGCATTGAAATAGCGGAGGGCGGCATATCGCAGCCCATGGATCTGCTGATAACGATCCAAGACTTCCTCGATCATCAATTTTGTCTGCCCGTACGTGTTCTGAGGGCCCAGAGGGGAATTTTCATCCAAGGCCGATTCGCTGGTGCGGTAAACGGCTGCCGACGAAGAGAACACGAATCGGCCAATTCCCACTTGATAAACCGCCTCGATGAGTCGCAGCGAACCCTCAAGATTGTTGCGGAAATATTTGCCGGGGTTTTGCATGCTTTCGCCCGCTTCGATGAACGCGGCGAAATGCAGAACGGCATTGAATTGGTTTGACCTCAAGGCGCCACCTAATGACTTCTCGTCGATCAATTCTGCTTGAATGAGCTCGGCGCCTTTTGGCACTGCGCCTCGGTGTCCGGTCACTAGAGAATCGTATACAGTCACCTGGTGGCCTTGCGCCAACAATTCGGCGGCCACTGCCGACCCGATGTAGCCCGCCCCTCCGGTTATAAAATATTTCATTTTTATTTAGTCCTTGTTCTTTTTGACGGGCTCCAGGTTGGCAAAGGCGGCCATCACTTTCTTGAGGCCTACATCCTGGAAGAAGATGTCTACCACCTCATCGTCGTCTTGGATGCGACTGTTGAGTACCATGCCTTCACCCCAGGCAGCATGCCGTACGCTCATGCCGGGTTTGAACTGTGGCTGTAAGATAGGCGCCGATTGCTTTTGCGGCTGGGCCCAACGATCCGGGCGGTAACGGTTCCCGGTGCGCGCCCGGTTTCCACCTTCAATGAGTTCGCCGGGAAGATCATCCAAGAACCGCGAGGGAATTACGGCCTCGGAATAACCATAGCTGTTACGGTAGACGTTGTGAATCAAGATCAATTGGTTCTTGGCGCGGGTTATGCCCACGTAAAACAGGCGCCGCTCTTCGGCCATTTCTTCGGGGTCTTCGAACGAACGCGAGTGCGGCAGCATCCCGTCATCCAACCCGGCGATGAACACCATGGGGAATTCCAGCCCTTTTGCTGCGTGCAAAGTCAGCAAAGTTGGCACTTCGGCTGTTTCATCTATCGTGTCCTGATCAGAAATCAAAGCAATGTTTTCCAGGAATTCACCAATGCTGCGACCCTTGTATTCCGAAGACAGGCGGCGCAACTCCTGCACGTTGTCCCAACGGTCGACCCCTTCTTCTTCAGGTCCCTCAGCCAACAAGTAACCATGGTAATCCACATCATTGAGGATGCGGTCCATCAATTCCATTGGCTCCGCTTGTTGAGAAAATGCGTGCCAGCGGTTCAACAATTTTCCGAAAACAACCATCGCTTGAATGGTAAGCGAAGGCAAGCTGGCAAAGATCGGATCTTCCGGATTGACTCCCAGACGCATCACCATGGCACCCGGCGTGCTCTTCTGTGCAAGCGCAACGGTGCGCAAGGCTGCCTGCGCCTTCATTCCGATGCGGCGCGGCGGCACATTGATGACGCGGCCCAGGCTGGCTTCGTCGTTGGGGTTGTAAGCCAGACGCAGATAGCACAGCACATCCTTCACTTCGCGGCGTCCGTAGAACCGTTGCGCGCCGACTAGCTTGTATGGCAGGTTAGCTTGCAAGAACGCTTCTTCGATCACGCGTGATTGCGCATTGACGCGATACATCACGGCGAAATCTCCGGGTTTAGCGCTCTTGTTGGCGACCCCAGACGCAATGGTGTCTACGACGAACCGCCCGGCTTCTTCCTCATTCAGCACCTGATGCAATTCGATCTTTTCGCCTGCGCCGCGTTCGGTGAAAAGCTGCTTGCGCGTGCGGTGTGGATTGCGATCGATGATTGCCATGGCCGCGTCCAGGATGCGCTGAGTCGAGCGGTAGTTCTGCTCGAGCAAGATTACTTGTGCATCGCGGAAATCCTGTTCAAAGCGTAAAACGTTGCGGTAGTCTGCGCCCCGCCAGCGATAGATGGACTGATCAGTGTCGCCCACCACATACAGGTTGTGGTGGAACGAGGCTAGGTGTTTCAACAATACATACTGCGCCTGGTTGGTATCCTGGAATTCGTCGACCAAAACATGCTCAAAGCGCTGGGAGTATTTCTTGCGTATTTCCGTGTTGTCTTCAAGCAGCTTGGCGGTCCACAGCAGTAGATCGTCAAAGTCCACCGCGTTGCTGGCCAACAGCATTTGCTGGTAGCGCTGGTACACGCGCGCCACGACCTCATCGCGATAGCTGTTGATTGGCATATCTTCGGGCAGCATCAGTTCATTCTTCGCCTGCGAAATGCGAGAGTGGACCCCAGTGGGGCGGTGAAGCTTTTCATCGATGTTCATCTCACGGATGGTGTTGCGTACCAGGCTGACCTGGTCATCCGTATCGTAGATGACAAAGTTCTCGTTAAAGGGCAAAGAGGCGGCTTCTACCCGAAGTAGCCGGGCGCAAATGGAGTGGAAGGTTCCCAGGGTCAGGCCCCGGGGCTTGCCTGCCAGCAGGCTCTCCACCCGGCTGCCCATTTCCTTTGCCGCCTTATTGGTGAAGGTTACGGCAAGGATATGGTAGGGCTGGACACCTAACTCGGTGATCAGGTAGGCGATACGGTGGGTGAGCACCCGTGTTTTGCCCGATCCAGGGCCGGCCAGCACTAGTACAGGCCCCAAACCGGCGGTCAAGGCTTGTTGTTGCTGTGGGTTTAGCCCTGCTCTCAGATCCACCATGCGGAAGATTGTACTGTATCGATAAATTACGCAAGCCGAGTCCTTGAACGCTTGCGCATGTCGTTGTATCATAGGTGCGAGAATCGCCCACATTCCGGAGGTTATGATGGAGAGAAAGATTGGAGAAGTAACCCATTTCTTTGCCGGACCCAGCGCCGCCGTGTTAAAGCTCTCGTCGGAACTGAAGGTCGGCGATGAAATCCACATCGTTGGTTTCACCACGGACTTGACTGAATCCGTCACGTCCATGCAAATCAACCACAATGATGTGTCCAGTGCCGAGCCTGGTGATGACGTTGCCATCCTAGTTAAAGACCGCGTTCGCGAAGGCGACGAAGTCTTTATGGTGGAGAAGGAAGCTATGGCAGAGGAACCCAAGATGATGGCGCCGGAAGCGACACCCATGGCGCCTAAGCCAATGGCCCCTCCTATGCCGGCAGCCCCGATGGCCGCTCCCAAGCCAGCGGCTCCGAAACCGGCTGCCAAGGCTCCAACCGGGTCCAGCACCAAACCCAAAGCCAAGCCCAAAGCGAAGGCACCGAAAGCCAAGCCGAAAGCGAAAGTTAAGGCCAAGAAAGCCAAGCCAAAGCCTAAACCGAAAGCTAAGGCCAAGAGCAAGGCTAAGAGCAAGGCAACGGTCAAGAGCAAGGCAAAGGCCAAGCCGAAGAAGAAGTCCAAGCGGTAAGAAAGTAGATAGGGGAACTTGTTTAGAACAACAACCAGAAATGGGTAGTTTTGTCTGGATATTTTTGGGTGAATGAATGAAACAATTAATTAGGATAAATAGTCTAATCTTCTTTAGTGTCTTTCCGCTTCTATTTTCGGCTTGTGGTCAAGCCGCTGCTAACGAAGACCAAATAGCGATCATGGCGCAGAATCTGGTATCGACCAGGTTAGCGCAAACTCTTGCGGCTCAGCCTACAAATACTCAGATTCCGACGGAAACTCCTCAGCCTACGAATACATCTACTCAAACACCCTTTGCGACGCTCACAGAAACGCCCACTGCAACAATCAAATTGATTTCTACGTGGGCGCCATATGGGCAGCCCGATTCGGGGGCATTTGAAACCGCACGGGCAGATAAATCTAGTCGCAATGCGCCACTGCTGCTTGATAACCGCAGTGGAGAACGCATTCAATTTATCCTGGTTTCTCCGCAATACCAAGAATATGTTTTCACGGATAGCTTGGGTCTGGTTCTGCCACAAGGACAATACAACTATCGGGCGTGGATTGGAAACGATGGACCTTTCAGTGGATCTTTTACCCTCAATAATCCGGATAAGCATATTTTGATTTTTTATTCCGATAAGATCCACTTTTCTACGCCTTGATAGCAACAAATTGGGCTCTGCTTGGTCACGAATGGGCGGTGCAGTTACTCAAAACGCAGATTGCCACTGGCCGCTTGCGTCATGCCTATTTGCTCACCGGTCCAGATGGCGTTGGCCGCCGCACGCTGGTGTTGCGGCTGGCGCAGGCGCTGAATTGCACCAATCCGCCCGAGCCGGGGGAATTCTGCGGCGAGTGCCGCGCATGTCGAGGTTTGGCCCAGGCGCAGCATGTGGATCTGTTGATCGTAGAACGACAGGAAGGGGATCGCGAAATAAAAATTGCCGCGGTGCGCGAGTTGAGCCGCTCGCTTTCACGCACACCGCTTGAGTCGCGCTACCAGGTCGCATTATTTCTGGAATTCGAAACCGCAAGTGAAGAAGCTGCCAACGCGTTATTGAAGACATTGGAAGAGCCCAATCCTTCGGTGATCCTTTGTCTCACCGCAGCCGATGCAGACAGCTTGCCTGCCACCATTGTTTCGCGCTGCGAATTGTTGCGTCTGCGACCCATGCCGGTCAAAGAACTAGCTGCCGCCTTGACCAAACGATCCATCCCAGCGCCCCAGGCGACTCTACTGGCCGGTCTGAGCCTGGGGCGTCCTGGGCTGGCACTGCGCTGGCACGAAGACCAGGCAGCGCTAAGGCAGCGCGCGGCATGGCTGGAGGCCGGGGAGCAATTGCTATACGCCAACCGCGTGCAGCGTTTTGCCTTTGCAGATGCTGCGAGTAAAAATCGAAAAGATCTGCGTGACTTGCTTCTGGTCTGGCTTTCATTTTGGCGTGATGTCGTGATCAGAAACAGTCATTCCGCTGCTCCCATTTCCAATCCCGACAAGGATGAGGCCATTACATTAATTTCAGCCCGACTAACCACGGATGCGGCGCGTGGTGTGCTGCGGGCCATGGATCACAGCTTAAATCAACTGGATACTAATGTGAATGCACGATTGGCTATGGAGGGATTGCTGC
>Ga0209641_10002385_pt1 | contig 16199 bp, 17 predicted proteins | sample RifCSP16_1_FD_184022 | JGI IMG/M metagenome (GOLD analysis project Ga0209641, IMG submission 184022) | Soil microbial communities from Rifle, Colorado - Rifle CSP2_sed 16_1 (SPAdes) (version 2) | ecosystem: Environmental > Terrestrial > Deep subsurface > Rock core/Sediment | place: Rifle...
GCGCCGCGCGCGTCCGCTCGAGCAGCGCGTCGACGAACGCCGCGTCGTGATAGACGCCGAAGCCGAACCGCAACCGCGTTCCGCGGCGATCGATGATGATCCCGCGGGCGGCGAGCCGGCGCTCGATCCCTTCCGCGTCCTCGAGCTCGAAGGTGAGGAAGTTCCCACGCGGCATGCCTTGCGGCGGCGTGAGCGACTCGAGCGGCAGACGGGCGAGCTTCGCGTCGGCGAGGCCGGCGAGAAACCGCCGCTCCAACCCCGCCACGTGCGCGTGGATCTCCCGCGGACCCACTCCGAGCTCGAGCAGCCACCGCATCACGGCGTTGAAGCGATAGAGGCCCGACGCATCGAACGTCGAGCCCCAGAAGCGCATCGCGCCGTCGCCGTAGCCTACCAAGGAAGGGGCGGGGGACCCCTTCCGTTCCCCCGTGTCGTCCTGCCCGCCCGCCAAGCCGCCGAAGTCGGCGAACCAGCCGGTGTAGACAGGCCGGAGCCCGGAGCCGACCGGCGTGGACATGAAGCACGCGCCCTCGCCGGCCTGCGCGTACTTGTAGCCGCCCGCCACGTAGAAGATCTGCCGGCCGAGACGGGCGAGTTCGACGGGCAGCGCGAGAAACGCGTGATACCCGTCGATCGCGACGATCGCATCCGGCGACGCGCGAGAGAGCAGCGCCTCGAGCCCTTCGACCACGAACCCCGAGTCGAAGAAGACGTGCGAGAGGAACACCATGTCGAAGCGGTTGGTCAGCGCGTGCTGGAACCGCTCGCCGAAAGTCGCGTAGGGCTCGACCGGGATGCGCGTGACGGCGAGCCGGCCGGTCTCCTCGAGCCGCCGCGTCTGGCGGCTGAAGCTATGGAACTCGTTCGCGGTCGTGAGGACCCGCGGCGGGCGCGACCAGTCCAGGCAGGAGTAGAGCCGGACGACGAACTCGTGCGTGTTCGGCGCGAACGCGACGAGCTTCGGATCAGGGAGATCGAGAAGCCGCGCGACGTGGCCCTGCGCCTGGGGGACGACCTCGCCGAAAACCTTCTCCTGCCACTTGCGGTTGGTGAGCCGTGCCGAATCCTCCCAGTACACAAGGTGCGCGGCGCGCGTCACGTCCGGCCACGGGTGGTGGCTGTGCGCGGTGACGTGGAGCGCGTCCCCGATCGACTCGAAGAAGGTCCGGTAGTGGGCCGCGAGCATTCAGACCACCTCGCCCCAGCGGAAGCCGAGCGCCCGCTCGAGCTCCGGCGGCAGCCGCGGCAGCAGCGAGCGCGGGATGAGATAGGTCGACAGGTTGAAGAGGTCGAGGAACACCCGGTGCGCCTCGATCGTGCGCCGCAGGTAGTCCTGCCCGCTCGAGCCGCCGGTGCCGATCTTGGCGCCGATCATGCGGTGGACCATCAGCGCGTGCCGGTAGCGCCACAGCGCGAGGCCTTCGTCGATGTCCACCAGCGCGGTCAACAGCCGGAACGGGCTCTGCAGGATCGGCTCGTCGCGGTAGAGCATGATCATCAGGGCGGCGAGGAACGCGGGATACGCGAGCCGCCGCTCGCCCGCGGCCTGGAGCCGCCCGTGCTTCTCCGGATCGAACACCGAGTCGAACGTGGCGCGGGTGCGGTCGAGCTCCTCGAGCTGGGCCTGGCGCGCGGCCGTGGGGAGTTGCGCCCGCCGCGCGATCGTCTCCCGATCCTCGTCGAGCATGCGGGTGACGTTGGCGCGGTACTCGCGCCAGAAGTCGAAGTCGCGGAACTGGACGAACGGCATGCGCGCGAGCCAGGCCTCGATGACGTCGAAGAGGCTCGCCTCGCGCTCCGCCGCGCCGACCACGCGGCGGTCGGCAGTGTCGAGGGAGGCTTCGTAGTCGGCCTCGTTGTAGCGCAGCCGCTGCGTCCGCCGCAGGCCGAGGAGGTTCTCGATTTGCCGGAACTGCGCGCTCTGGAAGCCGGACGAGGGCGTGAGGAGATTCCGGAAGTCGAGGAAGTCGAGCGGGGTCATGGTCTCCAGGACGTCGATCTGGTCGACGAGCACGTCCTGGATCTTGATCACCCGCTCGAGGTAGTGGAGCGCGCGGCCGAGCTCGCGCTCGTTCACGAACTCCGCGCCCATGATGCGCCGGGCGGCGTCGAGCTCGTGGAGGACCTCCTTGAACCAGAGCTCGTAGGTCTGGTGGGTGACGATGAACAGCAGCTCGTCGTGCGCGGGCTTGCCGGCCTTCGCGCTCTCGAGCTCCTGGCAGCCGAGGAGAGCTTTGAGCTTGAGGTACTTGCCGTAGGTGAGGGCGCTCATCGTTGCGCCCGCGCGGGCGCCGACCTCGTGAGGCCCGTTCTGCGCGGCTGCGTCGACGCTACCGGCCGCGACCCGTTCCGGGCTTGCTCCATACGTCGAAGATGTCCTCGAGCTGGTGAAATGCATCGGGCTCGACGCGGGTGATCCCGGCGAACGGATGCTCGAGCGCGAGGATCGAGAACAGCACGACCCCGATCGTGACCGACAGGCCCGCGATCATCAACCCCTGGGCCCGTGCATTCCGCGCGCCGAAGAAGAAGGTGAAGCCGATCGTGACAGCGCCGGCGCCGAGCAAAGCCACCCACATCACGCCGGGCACTCCGGATCGGATGCTGAGCAGGCGGTCGCGGCGATGGTCGCCCAACTCGTTCAGCCGCTGGAGCGACTCCCCGTACCAGGCCCGCTGATGATCGTCCTGCGGCCTGAAGTCGTGGTAGGCCCGCCAGAGCCGGTTGACCGCCTCCCAGGCTTCGGGGCTCGACTTGCCCTCGGCCATTGCCGGCCACTCCTCCTCCACCACGACCCGGGCATAGGCACGCAGCCGGACCTCCAGTTGCTGGCGCACATCGGGCGGAAAAACCTGCGCGTCGCGGTACAGATCCGCCAGCGCGTTCGCTTCCCGCTCGACCCCCTGTTGCGCGTGCCGGAACTGTTCCCAGACGATGATCGCGGTGAAGCCGAGCAGCACGGCGTACACCACCCCGATGACCGCATAGATGAACCCCGCCACTTCATTGTGGCGTTCGAGGACTTCCGGGCCGACCGCGCGGCGGACCAGCATGGCGCCGCCGACCGCGAGCGCGGGCAACGCTCCAACAAGCAGAATGCCCCAGAACCACGTTGCGACGATCGACATGGGGTCGCTCTCCGGCCGCGGAACGGCCGAAGTGTAGCGGCATCGAGCGCCCGCCGGAAACGGCCGACGTGGTTATCGGCGGCGCTTCTTCGCTGGCTTCCTGGCGGGCACCGCGCCGATCTCGACGATGCACTCGATCTCGACCGGGATGCCCATCGGGAGCGAGCCCATGCCGACCGCCGAGCGGGCATGTTTGCCCTTGTCGCCGAGCACCTGGACGAAGAGATCCGAGCACCCGTTGATCACCTTGGGGTGGTCCTGGAACTCGGGCACCGCGTTGACCATCCCGAGCACCTTCACTACGCGCTTGACGCGGTCGAGGCTCCCCAGCTCGGACTTCATCACCGCGAGGAGATCCATGCCGACCGTGCGCGCGTGCTGGTAGGCCTGCTCGACCGTGTACTCGCGGCCGACCTTGCCGTTCGGGCGCACGCCGCTCGCGTCGGCGCGCGGCCCTTTGCCGGCAAGAAACAGCAGGTTGCCCGTCGTAACGGCGTTGACGTAGTTGGCGACCGGGGCGGAGACCTTGCCGAGGTCGATCCCGAGTTCCTTCAGGCGTTTCTCTGCGCTCATGGTTTCCCTTTCCCGGTTACTTACTTCTTCCGTCGCAGCCGCTGGATCGCCTGGAGCTGGGCGGCCGCGGCGGAGAGCTCGGCCTGCGCCTTCGCGATCTCTTCGGCCGAAAGCTTGCTCCGCATCGCGTCTTCCGCGCGCTGCTTCGCCTCGAGCGCTTTCACCTCGTCGAGGTCGTGCGCGCGGATGGCCGTGTCGGCGAGCACCGTCACGACGTTCGGCTGCACCTCGAGGAATCCGCCCTGCACGAAGACGAGCGTCTCCTCTTCCTGGTTCGGCACCTTGATCCGCACCGCCCCCGGCTTGATCTGGGTGAGCAGCGGCGTGTGCTTCGGGTAGATGCCGAGCTCGCCGACCACGCCCGGCAGCACCACGAACTCCGCCTCGCCGGAGTAGATGGACTCCTCGGCGGAGACGACGTCTACATGGATCGTATTGGCCATTGGGCGCGCCCTACTGCAGCTGTTTCGCCTTCTCGACCGCTTCCTCGATCGCGCCGACCATGTAGAACGCCTGCTCGGGCAGCGCGTCGCACTCGCCGTTCACGATCATCTTGAAGCCCTTGATCGTCTCCTTCAGCGGCACGAACTTGCCCGGGGAGCCGGTGAACACCTCGGCGACGTGGAACGGCTGCGACAGGAACCGCTGGATCTTCCGGGCGCGCGCGACGGCGAGCTTGTCCTCGGGCGAGAGCTCGTCCATGCCGAGGATCGCGATGATGTCGCGCAGCTCCTTGTAGCGCTGCAGGATCGCCTGCACCGCCCGCGTCGTCGCGTAGTGCTCCTCGCCGATGGTGTTGGGATCGACCTGGCGCGACGTCGAATCGAGCGGGTCGACCGCCGGGTAGATGCCGAGCGACGCGATGTCGCGCGAGAGCACCACGGTCGCGTCGAGGTGGGCGAAGGTGGTCGCCGGCGACGGGTCGGTCAGGTCGTCGGCCGGCACGTAGATCGCCTGGACCGAGGTGATCGAGCCGACCTTGGTCGAGACGATGCGCTCCTGCAGCCGGCCCATCTCCTCGGCGAGCGTCGGCTGGTAGCCCACCGCGGAGGGCATCCGGCCGAGCAGCGCCGACACTTCCACGCCGGCGAGGGTGAAGCGGTAGATGTTGTCGATGAAGAGCAGGATGTCGCGGCCCTCGTCGCGGAAGCGCTCGGCCATCGTGAGGCCGGTGAGCCCCACTCGCAGACGGTTGCCGGGCGGCTCGTTCATCTGCCCGAACACCATCGCCACCTTGTCGAGCACCTTCGAGTCCTTCATCTCGTGATAGAAGTCGTTGCCCTCGCGGGTGCGCTCGCCCACGCCCGCGAACACCGACAGGCCCGCGTGCTGCTTGGCGATGTTGTTGATGAGCTCCATCATGTTCACGGTCTTGCCGACGCCGGCGCCGCCGAACAGCCCGATCTTGCCGCCCTTCGCGAACGGGCAGATCAGGTCGATCACCTTGATGCCGGTCTCGAGCAGCTCGACCGACGGCGAGAGCTCGTCGAACTTCGGCGCGAGCTGGTGGATCGAGCGGCGCTCGTCGGTCTTGATCGGGCCGGCCTCGTCGATCGGCCGGCCGAGGACATCCATGATGCGCCCGAGCGTGGCCTCGCCGACCGGGACCGAGATCGGGCCGCCGGTGTTCGTCACCGTCATGCCGCGGCGCAGCCCGTCGGAAGAGCCGAGCGCGATGCAGCGCACGACGCCGTCGCCGAGCTGCTGCTCGACCTCGAACGTGAGCCCCTTCTCGGCGAAGCCGGAGTCGCCCGAATCCTGGAGCACGAGCGCGTCGTAGATGCGCGGCATGTGCTCGCGCGGGAACTCGATGTCCGTCACCGCGCCGATGCACTGGACGATGGTGCCTTGTGCTTGTGCCATTTCAGTTCCTCGAGACTCTGAAATCGTGAAACCGGTCGCTAGACCGCCGCCGCACCGCCGACGATCTCGGCGAGCTCGGTGGTGATCGCCGCCTGGCGCGTCTTGTTCAGCACCAGCGTCAGCTCGTCGATGATGTCGGCCGCGTTGTCGGATGCCGCCTTCATCGCCACCATCCGCGCCGACTGCTCGGAGGCCATGTTCTCGGCCACCGCCTGGTAGATCAGCGCCTCGATGTAGCGCGTGAGGAGGCCGTCGAGCACCTCCTTCGCGTCGGGCTCGTAAATGTAGTCCCACGAGTGGCTCTCGCCCATCGAGGTGTCGACGATGGTGCCCGCCGGGGCCTGCGCGAAGTGCAGCGGCAGCAGCTGGATCGCCATCGGCTCCTGCTTCATCGTGTTGATGAAGCGGGTCGTGATCACGAACAGCTGGTCGATCTTCCCGTCGCGGTAGGCGTCGAGCTGGACCTTGGTCGGGCCGACCAGCTTGTCGAGGTGCGGGCGGTCGCCGAGCTGGACCAGGTGCGACACGACGCCCGCGCCGAGCCGATGCATGAAGCCGAGGCCCTTCGCGCCGATCGCCGTGACCTGCGTGCCCTTGCCCTCGCCCTGCCACTCCCGTATCCGGTTCAGCGCGACGCGCAGGGCGTTCGTGTTCAGGCCGCCGCACAGTCCCTTGTCGGTCGTCACGACGATCAGCCCGACGTTCTTGATCGCCTCGCGCTTGACGATGAACGGGTGCTTGTACTCGGGGTTCGCCTTCGAAAGGTGGCCGGCGATCTGCCAGATGCGGGTGACGTACGGCCGCGTCTGGCGCATCCGGTCCTGCGCCTTCTTCATCTTCGACGCGGCGACCATCTCCATCGCCTTGGTGATCTTGCGCGTGCTCTGCACGCTCTTGATCTTGTTGCGGATCTCTTTGGTGCCGGCCATGGCCGCAGCGTCCTAATACGCTCCGGATTTCTTGAAGTCCTCGATCGCCGCGGCGAGCGCCTTCTCGTCGTCGGCGGTCAGGTCCTTGGTGCTCTCGATGCGGTCCATGAGCGCCTTGTGCTTCTGGTGCACGAACGCCCGGAGCGCGGTCTCGAACGCGAGCGCCTTCTTCACGTCGACGTCGTCCAGGTAGCCGCGGTTCACCGCGAACAGCGTCAGCGCCTGGTCGGCGACCGACAACGGCGAGTACTGCGGCTGCTTCATGAGCTCGGTGACCATCCGGCCGCGCTCGAGCTGCTTGCGCGTGGCCTCGTCGAGGTCGGAGGCGAACTGCGCGAACGCCGCGAGCTCCCGATACTGGGCGAGCGACAGCCGCACGCCGCCGCCGAGCTTCTTGATGACCTTGGTCTGCGCCGCGCCGCCGACGCGCGACACCGAGATCCCGGCGTTGATCGCCGGCCGGATGCCGGCGTTGAAGAGGTCGGTCTCGAGGAAGATCTGGCCGTCGGTAATGGAGATGACGTTGGTCGGCACGAACGCGGTGACGTCGCCCGCCTGGGTCTCGATGATCGGGAGCGCGGTGAGCGAGCCGGTCTTGCCCTTGACCTTGCCCTTCGTGTACCGGTCGACGAAGTCCGGGTTCACGCGCGCGCCGCGCTCGAGCAGCCGCGAGTGCAGGTAGAAGACGTCGCCCGGATACGCCTCGCGCCCGGGCGGGCGGCGCAGCAGCAGCGAGATCTGGCGGTACGCCCACGCCTGCTTGGTCAGGTCGTCGTAGATGATGAGCGCGTCCTGGCCGCGGTCGCGGAAGTACTCGCCCATCGTGCAGCCGGAATAGGGCGCGATGTACTGCATCGCCGCGGACTCGGACGCCGAGGCCGCGACGACGATGGTGTAGGCCATCGCGCCGTGCTCCTCGAGCTTGCGCACGACGTTCGCGATCGTGGAGGCCTTCTGCCCGATCGCCACGTACACGCAGAAGAGATCCTTGCCCTTCTGGTTGATGATCGTGTCGATCGCGACCGCGGTCTTGCCGGTCTGCCGGTCGCCGATGATGAGCTCGCGCTGCCCGCGACCGATCGGCACCATCGCGTCGATCGCCTTGAGCCCGGTCTGCACCGGCTGCGACACCGACTGCCGCCAGATCACGCCCGGCGCCACCTTCTCGATGACGTCGCTCAGCTTCGCGTTGACCGGCCCCTTGCCGTCGATCGGCTCGCCGAGCGAGTTCACCACCCGGCCGATCAGCTCCGGGCCGACCGGCACCGAGAGGATCTTGCCGGTGCACTTGACCGTATCGCCCTCGGAGAGGTGCTCGTACTCGCCCATCACGACCGCGCCGACCGAGTCGCGCTCGAGGTTGAGCGCGAGGCCGAAGGTGTTCTTCGGGAACTCGAGCATCTCCCCCTGCATGACGCTCGAGAGCCCGTGGATGCGGCAGATGCCGTCGGTCACCGACACGATCGTGCCCTGGGTGCGGACGTCCGCCGCGAGCGCGAGGCTCTGGATCTTGCTCTTGATGAGGTCCGAGATCTCGGCGGGGCTGAGTTGTTGCTGCATGTTGGCTCCTACGAAAAGACTTCAACGCAAAGACGCAGAGGGTCGCAAGGAAGGACGAGCAAGTTTCCTTCGTGTTCCTTTGCGCCTTGGCGCCTCTGCGTTGAGGTTTGTCATCACACCTTCGCGAGCGCGGCGGCCATGGCGGCGAGCTTGCCGCGCACCGACCCGTCGATCACCTCGTCGCCCACCGCGACCTTGACGCCGCCGATGAGCTCCTTGTCGACCGACACGTGCGGCCGGACTTTGCGCTTGAACCGCGCTTCGAGCCCGGTCACGAGCTCGGCCGTCTGCGCCTTGTCGAGCGGGAAGGCGCTCGCGATCCCGGCGTCGACGATGCCCTCGCGCTCGTTCTTGAGCGCTTCGAAGTGGCTGTACACCTCCGGCAGCACCGCGACGCGCCCGTTCGCGATGAGGACGCGCAGAAAATTCTGGGCCTCGACCGGCAGCTCGCCGGCCGCGCCGGCGATCACGCCGTAGACGGCGTCGGGCGTCACGCCCGGGTCGCCGACGAGCTGCAGGACCTCGGGGTCCGAGGCCACGGCCGCGAGGCGGGCAAGCGCGTCCGCCCAAGCGGCGAGCTTCCCCGTGGCGTCGGCCACCTCGAAGGCCGCTTCGGCGTACGGCCGCGCGATCGTGGCGAGCTCGGCCATGGGGCTACTTCAGCTCCGCCTTCAGACCCGCGAGCATCTGGGCGTGGGCCTTGATGTCGACCTCGCGGCGCAGGATCTTCTCGGCGCCGGCGACGGCGAGCTCCGCGACCTTGTCGCGCAGCGCTTCTCTGGCGCGCGCGACTTCCTGCGCGATCTCAGCCCTGGCCCCGGCGATCAGGCGATCGCCTTCGGCTTTCGCCGTGCCCTTCGCCTCGTCGACCATCTGCACCGCGCGCTTCTCGGCGGCGGCGATGAGCTCCTGGGCCCGATTGCGCGCCTCGGCGAGCGCGGCCTCCGCCCGCTTCGACGCCTCGGCGAGCTCGGTGCGGCCGCGCTCGGCGGCGGCCAGCCCGTCGGCGACCTCCTTCTGGCGCGCTTCGATGGCCCGGATCAGGAACGGCCAGATGAACCTGGCGGTGAACCAGATGAACAGCGCGAAGGTGACGGCCTGGGCAACGATCGTCAGATTGATGTTCATGGCGACTCCCCCCGGAGCACGGCCGCTCGCCGCACCGCGCCTCAGCCGGCGCCCTGGACCACCGCGAGCAGCGGGTTCCCGAAGGCGAACAGCATCGCGAGGCCGACGCCGATGATGAACGACGCGTCGATCAGGCCGAGCAGGAGGAAGACCTTGACCTGCAGCGTTGGAATGAGCTCCGGCTGGCGCGCGGCGCCCTCGAGGAAGCGGCTGCACATGATGCCGACCCCGATGCACGCGCCCGCGGCGCCCAGGCCGATCATGAGGCCGATGCCCACGCCGGTGTAGGCCTGGATCATGGCGAGCATTTGGAGTTTGTCCATTTGTTTGCTTCCCTTTTCGGTCAGAGGATGGTCGAAGCCGGGCCCGGAGCGTCAGTGGTGCTCGTGGCCCATCTGGAGGTAGACCACGGTGAGCATCATGAAGATGAACGCCTGGAGCACGACGATCAGGATGTGGAAGATCGCCCAGCCGGTGGCGAGGATCGAGCTGAAGAACGTGCCGGCGATCCCGTTCGCCGCCCAGATCCACAGCAGGATGAAGATGATCTCGCCCGCGTACATGTTCCCGTACAGCCGCAACGCGTGGGACAACGGCTTGGAGATGTACTCGACGGCGTTGAAGAGCAGATTCGCCGGCCACAGCAGCGCGTTTGCGCCGAACGGCGAGCAGAAAAGCTCGTGGATCCACCCGCCGAGCCCCTTGGTCTTGATGTGGAAGTAGATCATCAGCAGCCACACCGACAGCGCGAGCGCGAAGGTCGTGTTGACGTCGGCCGTAGGCACCGGCCTCCAGGCGTGCTGGTGCAGGACGGTTTCCGTGAACCACGCGATCCAGTCGACTGGGATGAAGTCCATCGCGTTCATCAGCAGGACCCACACGAACACGGTGAGTGCTGCCGGCGCGACGAACGCATGGCGATCGCCCTGGGTGAAGATCTGCTTCACCTGGTCGTCGACGAAGTTGACGCAGAGCTCGGCGAAGGCCTGGCGCTTGTCGGGCACTCCGGAGGTCGCGCCGCGCACGACCCACCAAAGGAAGCCGAGACCAATCACGCCGAGCATGACCGAGGTGAGCACCGTGTCGACGTTCACCGCCCAGAAGCCGCCCTCGCCGACCGCCTTCGTGTTGAAGGTGAGGTGGTGCTGGATGTACGACGTCGGCGTGAGCTGTTCGGCGGCCATCGCGTCTCAGGCTATTGGTCGCGGACGAGCGGGGCCAAGACAAGGATCAAGATGGAGACCAGAAACGAACCGATGAACCACACGACCGACGCGTCCTTGTAGATCTTTAGCACGAGCCAGAGCAGTACGACGATCAGTGCGATCTTCACCGCCTCGGCGCGGAGTACCGCCAGCAGCGCGAGCCCGGCGGAGCCCGTCCCGCCGATCGACCCGACCGCTGCGGAGATGACCACGGCTACGATTCCCACCAGCGCGCCGAGTAGCGCGGACCAACCTGCATGGGGTCCAGCGGCCACCCACCCGATGGCCGTCAGAGCGAGTGCGGCGCCTCCCTGCCACCCTAGCGCCACGCGAATCGGCCGGCTACGCAGCAGTCGCATGGTCGATGGCCGCCACCTGCAAAACCGCGCGATTCTAGAGGGGAATGGCGCGCTGCGTCAAACGGCGCGTGTGGGAAACTTCCCGCCCCACTGCCCCTGGGCAGCCCGCGGCCGGAGCGCGAGCGGCCGTAGACAGGCGCGCGCGCCGGACGTAGATTGCCCTTCCCCGCCGACGAGACGCACCGCATGCCGACGCCGCATCAGACCGGCACCTGCCCATCGGGCGACGTGACGCTCGCCTACCGCCGCTTCGGGAAGCCGGGGCGCACGCCGGTCCTCATCATTCACGGGCTGTCCTACTTCTCGTATGACTGGATCGACGTTGCGGGCGTGCTCGCCGCCGATCGCGAGGTCGTCGCGATGGACATGCGCGGCTTCGGCGACTCGACCTGGAGCGCCGCCCGCGACTACGGCGTGCCCGCGATGGCCGGCGACATCGTCGCGCTGCTGGATCACCTCGGCTGGCGAAACGCGGTGCTCGTCGGGCACTCGATGGGCGGCCGCAACGCCGCGTATTGCGCGGTCAAGAACCCCGCGCGCGCGGCCGGCCTGGTGCTGGTCGATTATTCGCCCGAGAACGCGCCGCCGGGCGCGAAGCGGGTCATCGACACCGTCGCGGCGCAGCCGGATGTCTTTCCGAGCGTGGGCGCGGCAATGCGCTACCTCGGCGTCGACCCGGAATCGCCGGCGGGAAAGGCGAAGCGCGCGCGCTTCGAGGCGTATCTGCGCGCGGTACCCGGCGGGCTCCAGCTCAAGCGCGACCTGCACTTCCGCGACCAGTTCCGGCGCGTGAAGGAGACCGGCGAGCGGCCGAAGCTCGGCGTCGACATGTGGCAGGTGCTGGGCGAGCTCGCGTGCCCGGCGCTCGTGATGCGCGGCGCGCAGTCCGACATGTTCGCGCCGGAGACCGCGGAGAAGGTCAAGGGGGCGAATGTGCGCCTGCGCCTGGTCGAGGTCCCGGGCGGCCACAACATCGCCGGCGACAATCCGGACGGCTTCCTCGCGGCGATCGGTCCGTTCCTCAAGCAGCTGGAGAGCCCGTCATGAAGCAGCCGACAACGCTTGCGCCCGTCCCGACGCGCGGCGTCGACCACCTCGCGCTCGTCACCGAGGACCTGCCGACGACGATGGACTTCTATACCCGCGTGCTCGGGATGCAGCTCGTGCACGTGCGCCGCGTGCCGTACGAGCGCGACCGCGGCCAGCCGCCCTACGCGAACCTGCGGCACTACTTCTTCAACATGGGCGGAGATTCGCTGCTCGCGTTCTTCGAGTACCCGAAGGGCCTCGCGCGGCAGAACCGCGATCTGCCCGGCGGCATGCAGCACCTCGCGTTCCACGTCCCCGCCGACCGGTTCGACGCGCTCGTCGAGCGCGTGCGCTCGCACGGCGTGAACGTGATCGGCCCGGTGTCGCTCGGCGGCCGGTTCTGGTCGGCGTACCTCTTCGACCCGAACGGCATCCGGCTCGAGTTCGCGACCAGCCGCGCGCCCGCCGAGCTTGGCGTCGTCGAGTCGGTGCTGCAGACCCCGGAGGAGGCGCGCGCCGAGCTCGCGACGCTGTTCAGCGATCCGCAGGAGGTCGAGCGTTGGCTCGCGAGCATGCCGTTGCTCGAGGAAGCGCGCGCGACCGCGTGAGGAACGCCCGGGCCGCGGGCCTATAATCGGCCACGATTTTTCCAGGAGGAGGGTGACGATGGCACGCCTGTTACTTCGCGCCTCGCTCGGGCTGGCCGCCGCCGCGGCGCTGGCCACCGCGGCGCATGCGCAGCAGAAGTACGAGATGAAGGTCGCCTACTTCGTCGGCGACCAGCACGCCATGTCGAAGTGGCTGATCAAGTGGTCGGACGGGCTCGAGAAGCGCTCGAACGGCCGGATCACCGTGAAGCGCTTCCCCGGCGCGCAGATGGGCCCGACGCCGCAGCACTACGACTTCGCGCGCACCGGCCAGGCCGAGGTGAGCTGGTTCCTGCACGGCGCGACGCCGGGGCGCTTCCCGCTCACCGAGCTGATCCAGCTGCCCTACCTCGTCGGCAGCGCCGAGATCGGCACGAAGACGCTGAACGACCGGGAGCTGCGCGCGAAGTACCTCGACGCCGAGCACCGCGGCGTGAAGGTGCTGCTGCTGCTCACCCATCAGCCGGGCAACGTGTTCACGACCAAGAAGCCGATCCGGACGACCGAGGACATGAAGGGGATGCGGATCCGCTTCGCCTCGCCCACGATCCGCGACTTCATCGGCGCGCTCGGCGGCACGCCCGCCGGCGTGCAGCCGACCGAGATCGCCGAGCAGCTGCAGAAGGGCGGCATCGACGGCACGTTCATCGACTACGGCGGCGCCGGCATCGCCTTCAAGCTCGGCGGCATCCTCAAGTACTCCACCGAGATGTACTCCTACGTCTCGAGCTTCGGCGTGGGGATGAATCCGCAGTTCTACGACCGGCTGCCGCCCGATCTCAAGAAGCTCGTCGACGACAGCATGGTCGGGGTCGAGAAGGAGGTCGGCGAGGCCTGGGACGCGCTCGACGTGCCCGGCAAGAAGCTGATCGTCGAGGGCGGCGCCGAGGTGATCAAGCTCTCGCCCGAGGAGAACGCGAAGTTCCGCCGGATCGGGAGCCAGGTCACGTTCTCCAAGGTCAAGGAGCTCGAGGACAAGAAGCTCCCGGCGCGAGCGGTCTACGACCAGATGAAGGCGCTCTCCGAGAAGCACGCCAAGACGTCGAAGAACTTCTGGGAGTAGTGCTCCGCACGGAAGCCCCGCGACGCGCGGCCTACGGGCGCGCGTCGCGTACCGCCCATGTCCCGGTTTCTTGACGTCGTCGCCAAGGCCTGCGGCTATGTCGCCGCGGTCTTCGCGCTCGGCATGGTCGCGCTGACCGTCACGGACGTGGCGCTGCGCGCCGCGGTCAGCCGGCCGATCCACGGGGCGCTGGAGCTGGTCGAGCTGCTGCTCGCCTGCAGCATCTTCGCGGCGCTGCCCGCGGTGTTCCTGCGCGACCAGCACGTCGTCGTCGACGTGATCGACCACGCCGTCCCGCGCGCGGTGCCGCTGCTGCGCCGGGTCGCCGCCGTCGTGTCGTTCGTCGTGCTCGCCGCGATGGGCTGGTACATGATCCCGCGGGCGGTCGACATCTTCGAGTTCGGCGACGTCACGTCCGACCTCTCCATCCCGCGGATCCTGTACTGGATCCCGGTCCTCATCGGCGTGTTCGCCTCCGCTGCGGCCGCCTTCGTGATGCTCTTCCGCAAGGGCCCCAGCGTGTGAGCCCGCCGGGCCGCCCCAAGGGCGTCCCGAGCGCGGGACGCGCGAGGGTAGTCCATTGAGCGGCCAGCTCGTGGGCCTGCTCGGGGTGGCGGCGCTGCTCGCGCTCGTCCTCGCGCGGGTGCCGGTGGCCGTGGCGCTCGCGGCGGTCGGCGTCCTCGGCTACGCCGGCGTCGACGGCTGGCGCAGCGCGCTGGTGATGTTCGGCACGGTGCCGTTCGAGCTCGCGAGCGCCTACTCGCTGTCGGTCGTGCCGCTGTTCATCCTGATGGGCGTGGTCGCGTCCCGGGCGAACATGTCCCAGGAGCTGTTCGGCGCCGCGAACGCGGTGTTCTCGGGCTTTCGCGGCGCGCTCGCCTCGGCGACGATCGGCGCGTCGGCGGCGTTCTCCAGCATCTGCGGCTCGTCGATGGCCACCGCCGCGACCATGTCCCGCGTGGCGATCCCCGAGATGCAGCGGTACGGCTACAACCTGAGCATCGCTTCGGGCGCGGTCGCCTCCGGCGGCACGCTCGGCATCCTCATCCCGCCGTCGGTCATTCTCGTGATCTACGCGCTCGCCGCCGAGCAGTCGGTCGCCAGGCTGTTCGCCGCGGCCCTGCTCCCGGGCCTGCTGCTCGCGGCGCTGCACGTCGTCGTCATCGTCGTCATCGCGCGCCTGCGCCCGGACTGGATGCCCGCCACGCCGTCGATGCCGCTCGCCGACCGGCTCCGGGCCGCCGTCGGCATGTGGAAGCTCGCGGTGCTGTTCTCGCTCGCGGTGGTCGGCATCTACCTCGGCTGGTTCTCCCCGACCGAGGCGGCCGCGGTGGCGGCCGCGGCGGCGATCGTCATCGCGTTCGGCTCGGGGCAGATGCGCTGGCGCGGCTTCCGCGACGCGCTGCTGGAGACCGTGTACACCAGCGCGATGCTGTTCTTCATCATCATCGGCGCGTTCATCTTCTCCCGCTTCATCGTCCTCACCCGGCTGCCGACGGAGCTGGTCGCGTGGGTGGAGTCGCTCGCGCTGCCCGGCACGGCGGTGCTCGCGGCGATGGTCCTCATGTATCTGGTGCTGGGCTGCTTTCTCGAGTCGGTGAGCATGATCCTCATCACGGTGCCGGTGGTGCTGCCGCTGGTGATGAACCTCGGGTACGACGCGGTCTGGTTCGGCATCTTCGTCACCGTGCTCGCCGAGGCGGGGCTGATCACCCCGCCGGTGGGCCTCAACGTGTTCGTCATCCGCTCGCAGATCCCCGACCTGCCGCTGTGGACGATCTTCCGCGGCGCGATGAACTTCCTGACCGCCGACGCGGCGCTGCTCGTGCTCCTCATCGCGTTCCCGGCGATCGCCCTGTGGCTCCCGGCGGTGCTCAAGATGTAGCAGCGATGGACACGCGGCAGGAGAATCGACCGATGGCCGACAGTGCGCAACCCGAGATCCTGATCGCCGGCGGCGGCATCGGCGGTCTCGCCGCCGCGCTCGCGCTGGCGCTCAAGGGGCGCCGCGTCCGGGTGCTCGAAAAGGCCGCCGAGTTCGGCGAGATCGGCTACGGCATCCAGATGGGGCCGAACGTCTACCCGATCCTCGACCGGCTGGGCGTTTTCGAGCGGATGGCGCCCCACGTCGTCTATCCCGACGCGCTGGTGCTCGCCGACGGGATCACGGGGAACGAGCTCTCGCGCATCAACCTCGGCCCGAAGTTCCGCGCGCGGTTCACGCACCCATACTTCGTCGTCCACCGGCGCGACCTGCACGGTTCGATCCTGGAGGCCTGCCGCGAGCGCGACGAGATCGCGCTCGCGGCGTCGAAGGGGCTCGCAAGCTTCGCGCAGGACGGCAGCCGCGTCCTGGTCACCTGCGAGGACGGCTCGGCGTACGAAGGCGTCGCGCTCATCGGCGCCGACGGCCTCTGGTCCCCGACCCGGACCGCGGTGGTCGGCGACGGCGCGCCGCGACTCGCCGGTCACTTCGTCTACCGCGGGCTCGTCCCCACCGAGGAGATCATCGACCGCAGCTATCTCGACTCGATGGTGATCTACATCGGCCACGACCTGCACCTCGTGCAGTATCGCCTCCGCGGCGGCACGGTGATGAACAACGTGGCGACGATCGAGAGCGGCCGCTTCAAGCGCGGCGAGCCGAACCCCGGCGATCCCGCGGAACTGGAGGAGATCTTCGCCCAGTGCACGCCGCGCGTGCGCGACATGCTC
>Ga0209641_10002388_pt1 | contig 16196 bp, 14 predicted proteins | sample RifCSP16_1_FD_184022 | JGI IMG/M metagenome (GOLD analysis project Ga0209641, IMG submission 184022) | Soil microbial communities from Rifle, Colorado - Rifle CSP2_sed 16_1 (SPAdes) (version 2) | ecosystem: Environmental > Terrestrial > Deep subsurface > Rock core/Sediment | place: Rifle...
TATGAAGTGTTGGATCATCCAGCGTTCCCATGATGACCGGATTCTCAAGCACGCCCAGGTGGTCGATCTCCAGGCGCATGATGTCACCGGGGTGGACGTGCGAAATGCCGCGCGGGGTCCCGGTCCAGATCATGTCCCCTGGTTCAAGTGTCATGAAGTCCGTGATGAAAGCGATCAGCTCCGGGATCTGGCGGATCATCTCCGAGGTGTTCCCCCGTTGTCGCAATTCGCCGTTGACATAGGCTCGCAGTTCGAGATTCGTCACATCTGGGATCTCGTCGGGCGTCACCAGGCACGGCCCGACCGGCCCGAAGCCGTCGAAGCCCTTGGCCCGCACCGGCGGGCGATAGAAATTCCCGACGAAGTCGCGGGCGGTGATGTCGTTGGCGATGGTGTACCCGCCAATGACCTGCTGTGCATGCTCCGCCAGCACCCTCCGACAACGTATTCCAATGATGACCGCGAGCTCAACCTCGTAGTGCAGATACTCGACACCGGGCGGGTAAATGACGGGCGCGCCATGGCCAATGAGCGAACTCGGCGGCTTTAAGAACAGCGCCGGCTCGTTAGGCGGTTGCACGGCAAGCTCCTCGGCGTGCTCGGCGTAATTGAGGGCCAGGCCCATGATCTTGCTTGGAACGACAGGCGGCAGCCAGGTGACTTGTTCCGGGGCATAGCTCGCATCCCCTGCGCCCAAGAGTTGGCCGTCTTGCGTGAGCTCGCCTTCTTCGATCCTGCCCCCGACAGCGAAGCGGGCCAACCTCATGACATGCCTTCGGTCACTGGCTCGGCCATGATCGGCTCGAGGAAAGACAGGATCGGGGCTATGACCGGAGGCTTGTCGGTCAGGATGATGGTGAAGTGGTTCACTCCGGGGATGTCGACCTGGCGACCTTTCGGGATCCACGAGACGAATGCGGCTGCCTCGCGCGGATCCAGGACGTGGGCCCGGTCTCCAAGGAGACCGAGCTCCGGGCGAAGAAAAACCGTCGGGCACTGAAGGGATGGAAAGTGGACGCACATGCTGTAGTAGAAGTGAATATCCAGATCGTTCTCAACCGCTGTCGGCGATGCTTTGTGCCGGATGCTTCCATCCGGAAGTGTTTCAACATCGGCCCGCAGGTACTCCTCCAGTGTGGCGTTCCAAGGCCGGTAGAAGGGGATCTCATGCATCGAGGCCAGATAGTCCGCCATCGATGAATAGACGGTTCCCAGCCGCCGCAAAGCGGGACGCATGGCCTCGAGAACTTCTTCCTTGGGGTCTGCCCCTCCGTCGATCAACACTAGAGCACGTACACGATCCGGGCGAATCGAAGCCAAATACACACCCACAGTCGCTCCAAAGGAATGCCCGATGATCCCGAATCGATCGATCTCAAGCTGATCGGCCACGGCCAGGAGATCGCGAGTGTGATAGGAGAACCCAAAGCCTTCAGCCGGCTTGTCGCTGTCCCCGCGCCCGCGCAGGTCCAGGGCGAGCAATCGGTATTCAGGGGCAAGGGCCTCGCCCAGTCGATCGAAGGTCCCCTTATGCCCCGAAAGGCTGGGCAGACAGATCAATGGCCCCTTGTCGCCAGGCCACTCACGGTAGCTGAGCCGAATGCCATTCACCCGAACAGCACTGTCCACGTATAACGTCATCTAGCGCTCCAAGACATCGTATGCCAGCAATACCTCTCGCAGTCTGACTTCGTTCTCAGCCGAGAGCCGCACCAACGGCAATCGGACTTCGGGGCTGATCTTGCCCATCATCCCCAGCGCGGCCTTGGCCGGGACCGGGTTTATCTCGAAGAACATGGCCTCGTTCATGGTCATCAACCTGTAATGAAGCTCCCGGGCTTGCTTCCATTCTTCGGCGACAGTGAGGTCATACAAACGGGCAACCTGATCCGGGAGGACGTTCCCGGTTGTACTGACGTAGCCCGCACCTCCGATCGCCAGGACGGGGAAGCAAAGCAGTTCAATCCCGGAGAAAACCAGGAAATCCAGTCCGAGTCGGCCGAGCAGCCTGGTGATGTGGGAGAAATCCGAGTTGGCCTCTTTAATACCGATGATGTTGGGACACGCCTGGCGCAAGCGATAGACGGTCTCGATCTCCAGGTTAACGGCTGTTCTTCCGGGGATGTTGTACAGGAGGACCGGAAGGTCGACTTGATCGGCGATACTCTTGAAATACTGGAACAATCCCTCCTGAGCGGGTCGGACGTAATAAGGCACAACGAGCAGGATGGCGTCAGCCCCGACGCGCTGGGCAAACCGGGACAGATGCAGGGTTTCGTCATAGTTGTTCGAACCGGTGCCAGCCAAAAGTGGCACGCGCCCGGCGATGGCTCCCAGGGCGACTTGGATTACCCGCTCTCGCTCCTGCCTGGAGAGCGCGCTCGGCTCGCCCGTCGTCCCGGTTACGGATATACCGTGACTTCCGCTATTGATCTGCCACTCCACGAGTTCCCCAAGGCCCTCCTCATCCAGTTCACCGTCGCGGAAGGGGGTTACAAGTGGAACGATGGAGCCTCGCAAGTCGCGCATATTAAGAGAATTCTAATCCACAATAAAAAGGCTAGATGAGCAGCGCCTCGAGCTCCGCCTGGCGATCAGGGATGAGCTTGCCTTCATGGTCCCATCCGCGAGCTTCGTAATACTCGTCCAGCATCGTCTCGAATTTGCCGCGATCGATGTGGTGTCCTTTGGTAGCCCGGGCTGGCATGGGATCATCGAAATAGCGTTTGGGCAGGGTGTCGTCCGAACGGGTTCGCCCGAATTGCAGATTAAGCATGCGCTCCAGGTCGATCACCCGTCGGCCCGCCTGGCGCATGTCATCTTCCGAAATGGTCATTCCGCAGTACGCGCCGATTAACTCAGAGAAGTGGGCATAGCCCAGCAAATGCGGGCTGTTGAACCCATGCGTCACAAACTTGCACACCCCGAGGCAGTCCGCCACAGCATACATATCGTCGTGCCATGCGACCATTCCTGCCTTACCCTCGTATGCCGTAGGGTCGGCGCTGGTCTCGACGCCGAAGATCTGGAAGCGTACGTCATCCGGAAGGCGAAGGATGTCCAGGGTCGGCCGATTTCGAAGATGATCGGCTCCCCGGCTGGCAACGGCGATGCCCAGCGCGAAGGATTTGATGTAGCGGACGTCGTGCGGGTCGGACTGAAACAGATCCTTCACCGCGATAAGGTAGTCTCCCGCTTCGGGAGGGAAGAAACGCTTGGCCTGGGAGCTCTCTGCCAAGACGTCCCCGAAACCCTTTCGGTTGGCGATATCCAGGATCAGGTCATGGACCCGCTCAAAATCGCCCCAAAGCAGCGGCCCCTCGGTCAGGCGATCGTCGATCAAGCCGCGCTGATAGAGTTCCATCGCCCATCCGATGACAGAGCCCGTCGACGAGGCGTCGAGACCCAAGTCGTTGACCAGGTTATTGAGCTGGATGACGTAGTCCGTCTGCCCGATCCCCAGGTTGGCTCCCAGCAGGCCGATGGTGGAGTACTCAGGGCCCTCGCCGCCCAGCGTGTTGCGGTGCCGGCAGTGCACCACGCACGACGTGCATGCCAGCATCTTATCGGAATAGGCTTCGATCGCCTCGGCATCCAGGCTGTCTTCAAAGAAGTTGTCCTGACTGTTGCGAGTCCGGATCGCCCCGAGCCGATTGCTCACCTGATACAGGAATGGGGTTCCTTGACGTCCGAGCACCTGCACGACCTTGGACTCCTTCAAGTAACGTGTTAGTTCGATCCGGGTCCGTCGCATGGCCGCCGGATCGGCGGCTTCAAGCTTGCCCTCCGGCCTGGCGACGATGGCCTTCAGGTTCTTCGAGCCCATCACCGCGCCCATCCCGGTGCGACCGGCGGCGTTCTTCTTGCCCGTCATGACAGCCGCCATCCGGACCAGCTTCTCGCCGGCAGGACCGATGACCGCTGAAACCGTGCCTGGACCATGCCGAGTCTTGAGGGCTTCTTGGGCTTCAATGGAGTTCATCCCCCAGAGGCCGTCGGCCGGGAGCAACTGGACCCGACCACCTTCGAGCAACAGATAGCTGGGCTCGGCGGCCCTGCCCTGGATGATCAACCGATCGAAGCCGGAGCGCCGCATGGCCGCGGCGAAGAAGCCGCCGCAATTGGCATCGCCCAACCCTAGCGTCTCGGGGGATTTGGCCGTGACGTTGAATCGAGCTGCGTTGGGCGCGAGGCTGCCGGTGAGCAGGCCTGCCCCAAAGATCAATGGGTTGTCCGGCCCCAAGGGGTCGACCCTGGCCGCGCCGCCGGCCTCGATCAATTCACGAGCGAGGAAGCGCATGTTCAGGCCGCGCCCGCCGAGGAAGGCCCGCACCAGCTCCTCGCCCGTCTCCTCGGAGCGGGTCTCGCCTGCTTCCAACTCTACGTAGGTGTGGTTGGTCATTTGCGTCTTCTCGCCACCTCTCACCCGCCAGCGATCGCCATAAAGACCATCGCTTCCGTCCCCTCCGCCAGAAGTGTGTCGGGGCCGACCAGCTCGTCTGCGACGATAATTGTCAGCGGGACCTCATCGGCCAGGAGGTAGCTTTTCAAGGCCGGATACCTGTAGCTCAAGACCTGGAGCATGTCCCCTACCGTTGCCCGCTCGGGCAGTTCAAGCGTGATCTCTTTGGCTTTGACCTGACGCCAGAGAGGTTCTCCCAACCGGACACTGACCTTCACCGTTTCTCCCTGATTCACCTTGCCGGCTTGCCGGCGGGCTCGACCGGAAGTGTCTTGGCTTGCGCGACGACCGGCCGCAGTCGCCACGCTCCGATACCGCCGAGGACGGCTACGGCGGCAGCCAGGAGGAAGGCGCCGCTAAACGAACCCGAGCCATCCGCCATCCTGCCGGCGACGAACGGCCCGATCGCCTGTCCGATCCCGAAGAAGAGCGTGACGAAGCCCAGGGCCGCTGGTGCCAACCTGGGGCCCAGCACGTCCCCGCATGCGGCGGCCATGATGGCCGGGATGCTCCATGCAGTCAGTCCGAACAGGATCGCCGAGATAGTCAATCCCGGGGATTGCGGCCACAGGGCGAACAGGCTGAAGGCGGCGGCGTGGATGGCATAGACCAGAACGAGCGCCGCCTTGCGGCCGATCAGATCGGATAGACTGCCCCAGATCAATCCACACCCGAGGCTGAACCAGCCCATGACCATGAAGAGGTTGCCCGCGGCCTGGCGCGTATAGCCCACCTCACCTGTCAGATAGCGCACGAAAAAAGTCATATAGATGATGTATGAGAATCCGAACGCGGCATAGACCGCGCCCATATGCCACACGGCCGGCGACCGGTACACCCGGCCCCATTGGAGACTGGCGGTCCGAGGCGAGGGCAGGACCGGATTGGCCTCGCCACCCAGGGGTGCAAGTCCAACCTCGCGCGGCTCATTTCGAAGAAACAGGGCGCCTAGAAGGGCCAGGAGCAAGGCTGCGCCGCCAAAGATGTACCAGGTGACGCGCCAGCCGCTCTCCGGGAAGCGAGCCAGGATGCGGGGCACCAATGGCCCCGCGATAATGAGGGCGATGCTGGAGCCAGCCACCGCAACGCCTGCGGCCATGCCGCGCAAGCGGGGGCCGAACCAGGCCGACATCAAGCCCATCACCGGAACGTTGCTGGCGCCACTCCCGAGCCCCGTCAGGCCGCGCCAGAACATGGCTGACCACAAGGAGTTGGCTGTTCCGGTCGCGAACATCCCGATTGCCGTGGTGGTCATCCCCAATGAGGCCACGAGCCTTGGCCCAAAGCGCGAGGCCAAGGCTCCCCCTAGGAGCGACAGCGCCAGGTAGCCGATAAGGTTGACGGTGGCCAGGGCGCCGGCACCGGTATTGTCCATCCCCAGCCCGCCCTGCATGGCGGGCAGGACGAGGCTGTAACCGAAGCGCGCCAGGCCCAGGGCCCCCGTTACGATAAGAGTGCCTACGGCCAGCACGATCCAGGCGTAGTGGAACCGAGCCGAACGACTCATTAGCCCCTCTTCGGCGCAGCCCAGCTGGCTGGCGCCGCGGGGTGTGGCGGCCTGGGTTCATGACCGCCGGATAGGCCGGGGTCGATGGGACATCCCCGCCGAGGGCTCTTTGGCGCAGGTCGCGGCCACAGCCGGCTTCAAGGAGATGTCCCGACTCCCCTGAAACGCGCCGCTACAATTCTCGCTTGTCGACGACCCGCCGGGCCTTCCCCTGCGATCTCTCCAGAGTGCGCGGGCCCATCAATTGAACCTTCGCCGAGACGCCCAGAGTCTGCGCCAATTCGTTCTCGGCGTTGTCGCGCAGTCGATCGAGCGCGCGTGTATCGATCGGATTGAAGAGTTTTGGAGAGGCCTCCACCCAAACTTCGAGCACATCCAGCTGGTCCTTCGGCCGGTCGATGACGATTTGATACTGGGGCTCGAGTTCTTCGATCGAGAGAAGCGTCTTCTCCACCAATTGTGGGAAAACATTGACCCCGCGCACGATCAACATGTCATCGGTCCGTCCAAGCACTTTCTCCATTCGGACGACAGTTCGACCGCATTTGCACGGCTCGGGGTGCAGGATAGTGCGGTCACGCGTGCGGTAGCGGATCACCGGCATGGCTTCTTTTGTGAGGGTAGTGAACACCAATTCGCCTTCTTCGCCGTATGGGAGCTTCTCGCCGGTGTCGGGATCGATGATCTCGGCCAGGAAGTGATCCTCAAAAACATGCAGGCCGACGTGCTGGTCGCACTCGACGGAAACCCCCGGGCCAATGATCTCGGTCAGGCCGTAGATGTCGAAGGCTTCCAGCCCGAGATTGGCCTCTATCTCACCCCGCATCTTTTCGCTCCATGGTTCAGCCCCGAAGATGCCCACTCGGACCTTCATCCGACCCTTGAAATCGATTCCCATGTCGGCCGCTTCTTCGGCGATCACCAGCGCGTAAGAAGGGGTGCAGGTGAGGGCCGTGGCGCCGAAGTCTTCCATCAACATGACCTGACGCCGCGTGAGTCCACCGGAAATGGGGATGACCGTCGCGCCGACAGTCTCGGCCCCCAGGTGGAAACCTAACCCACCCGTGAAGAGCCCGTAGCCATAGGCGTTATGCACGACGTCGCGTGAAGTGATCCCGGCGCAACTGACGGTGCGCGCCATGACCTCCCCCCAGAGTTCCAGGTCGGCGCGTGTATACGCACCAATCGTTGGCTTGCCCGTCGTACCGGAAGAGGCGTGAATTCGCACCACCTGTTCGAGCGGGACGGTAAACATCCCAAAGGGGTAATTCTCACGCAGGTCACTCTTCTCGGTGAACGGCAGTCGTGCCAGGTCGTCGAGGCTCTTGATGTCATCCGGACCAACTTCAGCCTCCTGATACTTCTTCTTATAGAATGGGACTTTGGAAGCCGCGCGCTCAATAGTTTCCCGCAATCGTTGGACCTGGAGCTTTTCAAGATCCGGGCGAGGCATACTCTCGTACTTGGGATTCCAGATAGGCATGGTTTTCTCCTCCTTCAGATCTTCCACTGGCCCTGCCGACCAGCGAGGAAAGCCTTGCGGTTGACTTCCAAATGCCGTTCCGGCACGCGCTCACAAAGCACGTCAAGCCAGCCGGATTCGGACACATCAAGCTGCGCGGAGAGCGCACCCAACAACACGCTATTGGCCACCCGGGGATTTCCAAGCTCATTGGCAATCCGGCTGGCGGGGACCAGTAAAACCTGGCGCGCGGCCTGCTTGAGGACTTCGACCGCCCGCGCGTCCTCGGGGTATTGATCCTCCCCGAAAACGGTGGATGTCGGAGGGATCTTCTGATCACTCAGCAGGATCGATCCTTCAGGCGAGACAAATTCGACCCAGCGCAGGGCTTCCAGTGTTTCCTGGGCGATAAAGAAATCCACCGTGCCGCGCTCGCACAAGGGGGACGAGACTTCATCCCCCCAGCGCACATGGCTTGTCACGGCGCCTCCACGCTGCGACATGCCGTGCACCTCCGACTTCTTGACATCGGCACCGCTATTCATGCCGACCTCTGCCAGGATGTCGCTTGCCAGGAGAGTGCCCTGCCCGCCGACGCCGGCCAGCAAGAAGTTCGCCGCTTTCATGCGTTTGCCTCCATCAGAACCCCCACCTTGGGGGCTCCTTCCAAGATCGCCTGTCGGGCACAAACGTCGAAACACAGGCCGCATCCGGTGCAAGCCACCGGATCGATCCATGCCAGCGGGCGGCCCGTCTTGGCGTCGACCTTGTCGCTCTTCAATATCGCCGGGCAGCCGATACGCATACACAAGGTGCAGCCATTGCAGTCTTCGTCCAGCACCCGGTAGGCTTCCCGAGGGTAGGATGAGACGAAGACGCATGGGGTCTCGGCGATAACCACAGCCGGTTTGCCACTCTTGACGGCGCGCTTGATCGCGGACTCCAACTCGTCCCTCTCGGTCGAAGGGACCGTACTTACTTCCTCGACTCCGAGTGCTCGGACGACGGCCTCGATATCGATCCTGTTGCTTTCCGTTCCACTCAGGGTGAGACCAGATCCCGGGTTCCCCTGGTGACCGGTCATCCCGGTTGTCCGGTTGTCCACGATGATCGTGGTGAACGGCGTGTGGTTGTAGACGGCGCTGGCCAGGGCGGGCAGGCCGGCGTGGAAGAACGTGCTGTCACCGATCACGGCCACGTTGTCGCTCTCCAGACCGCCGCGCTGCATACCTGCGGCAACTCCGATGCTCGCCCCCATGCAGCCAATGGTGTCTGTGACGCCGATCGGCGGCATGACCCCCAGAGCATAGCAGCCGATATCACTGTTTACGGCGACCTTCAGTTTGCGCAGGATCCAGAAGACGTCGCGATGGCCGCAGCCAGCGCACAGGACTGGCGGGCGCATAGGCAGCGCTCCCTTGTCAAACGTCCGCTCTAGCACCGGCCTTTCAGTCAAACCGGCGGTGTACGCAGCCTGGCGGACGACTTCAGGCGAGAACTCATCTACCATGGGAAAGATGCTCTTGCCTTCCACCCGGATCCCGAGCATGCGGATGTGTTCCTCGAAGAATGGGTCAAGCTCTTCCACCACGATCAGGGTCTTCACGCGCGAGGCGAAGTCGGCCAGCAGTTTCTTGGGCAGCGGCCAGGCCAATCCGAGCTTGAGGATTGAGGCGTCAGGGAAGACCTCGCGGGCGTACTGATAGCTCGGCCCGCTGGCGACGATGCCCAGGGATAGGTCGCCGTACTCCAGCCGATTCTGAGGCGCCGTCTCGACGTGCTCTGCAATCTGCGCCATTCGCTGCTCGACGACCGGGTGGCGCCTTCGAGCAAAGCCGGGAATCATGACATACTTCTGCGGGTTCTTCTGGTAAGGACGCTTGGCGAAGGCCACACGCTCTCCCAGGGCGACGATGCTCTTCGCATGCGATGTGCGCGTTGTCGTCCGGAGCAGGACCGGCGTGTCGAACTGCTCGCTCAGATCGAGCGCGGCGCCAACCATGTCCTTAGCCTCCTGGCTGTCGGAAGGTTCGAACATGGGCACCTTGGCGAATTTGGCATAGTTGCGGTTGTCTTGTTCGTTCTGGGACGAATGCAGGCCGGGATCGTCGGCGGTGATGATCACCAATCCGGCATTGACCCCTGTGTACGAGGCGTAAAAGAGGGATTCCGAGGCGACATTCAATCCTACGTGCTTCATAGCCGCCATCGCCCGCCTGCCGGCGTAGGCCGCCCCGATGGCCGTATCGAGGGCGACTTTCTCGTTGGTGGACCACTCTGCATAGATCTCGTTGTATTGCCTGACGTTCTCCAGGATCTCGGTGCTGGGGGTGCCTGGGTACGCCACCGCAATCTCGACCCCCGCTTCCCACGCGCCGCGGGCAATGGCTTCATTGCCGGATAAGATCGATCTGTCCATGCTCAACCTCCTTGGCACCTCAGAACCGACTACGGATACTCCACAAGACACGATTCAGAGCAATTCAGGCGCGGCATCGGCCGACTTGCTCCTGGAGCGAATGTCTGCAGTGGCCCGGCCCAAATAGGCACGCTGCAAGCCTTCGTCGCTCGCCAGCTCGCCGGCCGTACCGTTCATCACCACCCGACCGTTCTCCAAGACATAACCGCGGTCAGCCACCACCAGTGCGGCGCGTGCGTTCTGCTCGACGAGCAGGATCGTAGTCCCCTCACGCCGCAACTCGGCGATAATGCGGAAGATCTCCTGGACAATCAGCGGGGCCAGGCCCAATGAGGGTTCGTCCAACAACATCAGCTTTGGCTGCGCCATCAGCCCACGCCCCAGAGCCAACATCTGCTGCTCACCCCCCGAAAGGGTGCCGGCCAATTGACTGCGGCGGGGTTCGAGCGCCGGGAACAGGGAAAGCACGTCCTCCAGGTCTTTCCGTACCCTGGCCTTCCTGTCCCGCCTCAACCGGCAGTAAGCCCCAAGGATGAGGTTCTCATACACCGTAAGCGATCCAAACACCTGGCGACGCTCCGGCACGTGGCTTATCCCCAGCCTCACGATTTGCTCTGCCTGTAATCGGGTAATAGGCCGATCCTCAAAGACCACCTCCCCGCCCCCTGCCAATACCATCCCGGAGATCGTATTGAGCAACGTGGTCTTGCCCGCCCCGTTAGCGCCGATCAGGCAGACGATCTCACCTTCCCGCACATCGATGGATACCTGATCGAGGGCACGGATCCGCCCGTAGTAGGTGCTGATGCTGCGCACTTCAAGCATGTCTTACCGGACCTTCCCATTCCATGCCCAGGTAAGCTCTGATCACATGTTCGTCGACCTGCACTTCGGCCGGAGTGCCGTCGGCGATCTTCTGGCCGTAATGCAATACAGCCACATGGTCGGCGATGCCCATAACGAGCGTCATGTCATGTTCGACCAACAGAACGGTGACACCGTCTTCGCGGATCTTACAAATGAGGGTGTCCAGTGCTTCGATTTCTGGCCTGGTGAGACCGGCGGCCGGCTCGTCCAGCATGAGCAGCTTGGGCTCTGCCGCCAGGGCGCGGGCGATTTCCAGCAGGCGTTGCTTGCCAAACGGCAGGCTGCCCGCCTGGTCGTCCGCATGCGCTTCCAACCCGACCAGCTGCAAGTAGTGGCGGGCGCTCGCTCGGACGGAGCGTTCCTCCGCCAGCGCGCTCGGGAGGCGAAGGGCGGCCGCCAGGAATCCCGTGCGGCTACGCAGGTGGCGGCCTACCATCACGTTTTCCAGGAGCGTCATTGAATTGAAGAGCCGCAGGTTCTGGAAAGTTCGCACCAATCCCAAGGCTGAGATGTGGTAGGCGGGAAGTCCCTGGATCGGCTGTGCCTTGTAGAGGATCCGGCCGCGGTCGAGAGCGTGGGTGCCTGATATCAAGTTGAAGGTCGTCGTCTTGCCCGCGCCGTTGGGTCCGATGAGAGCGAAGATCTCGCCGTGTTGAACCTTGAAGCCAATGTCAGCGACCGCCATGATGCCGCCGAAAGACTTCTGAATACCTTGCACTTCGAGGATCACATTGTCCATAAAGACCTTCGCCTATCGCATCGTGTCACCGGTACTGTCTTCCCGCAACGTCATCCGGTCCGGGGGCAGGGTGAGCCGAGATTACGCTCTTTTGTCCTCCACCCTCAGCGCCTTGCCCTCAGGGCGGGAAAGTTCACCCATAGCGACGACGTCGATTTCAGCCCGCAAGGCGAGCAGACTGTACAGTTCTTCGGATAGCTGCCCTGCGAGCGCATCTTGCCTCGTCGGGGAAATGGCCTCCACTTTCACCGTTATCCGATCAGCCCCACCCACGCGGTCGATCACGATCAGGTAGTCACTGCCGATTTCGGGATGCTTGAGAAGCAGGCTCTCAACCTGCTTGGGATAGAAGTTGACTCCCTTGACCTTGAGCATGTCATCGGTGCGGCAAGAAAGTCGATCTACCCGCATACTTGTGCGGCCACACGGGCAAGGTTCGCGGTCCAAGACACGGGTGATGTCGTGGGTGCGAAGGCGAACGAGGGGAAGGGCTTCACGTGAGAGAGTCGTTACCACCAGTTCGCCCCAATCACCGTCCGCCACCGGCTCGCCGGCTCCACAATCTCAACCAGATAGTGGTCTTCCCAGATGTGAATGCCGTCGTGCATGCGGCAGTCTATTCCCATTCCGACTCCGGCGGTTTCGGTCATACCGATGATATCGAAACTCTCGACGCCCATGCTGCTTTCGATGCGCTTCCGGAGTTCGTCACTCCAGATCTCGGCGCCGAAGATCCCCACGCGCAGCCGGGTATCGCGCTTGAAGTCAAACCCCTGCTGTTCGGCCACTTCCATCAATCGGAGGGGATAGGAGGCGATCCCGGCGAGGATGGTCGTCCCCAGGTCGTGCATGAACTGGAGTTGCAGCTGCGTTCGGCCGGCCCCGATAGGGATGATCATCGCCCCGATGGCGCTTGCGCCATAGTGAAAGCCAAATCCGCCATTGAACAGGCCGAACGAGGGCGTGATCTGGATCACGTCGTCCCGAGTAACGCCAGCTGCCGTCAGGCAGCGAGCCATGATTTCGGTCCACTGCGCCACGTCTCTCTGTGTGTGCGGGCAGATGATCGGGGTGCCGGTTGTGCCGGAGCTCATGTGCATGCGAGTGAACTCGCTCTGCGGAGCGCAGACGAGCTTGAATGGATACGCCTGTCGCAACGTTTCTTTAGTCAGGAACGGTAAGCGACGTATGTCGTCCACGCCGCGAACGTCGTCTGGGTCGACTCTGGTCAGATGTCCAGCGTAAGTTGAGTTGCTGGCGTAGATGCGGCGCAGTGTCGCGCGCAGGCGTTCCGCCTGAAGCGCCTGGAGCTTCGACCGAGGAAGGGATTCAAGTTCTGCTTGGTACATGTTCATGCCGCCTGGCCTGCCAGTTGCGGACGGCCTTCACGCCCCCGGCTGTCACACCCTCGGGCATGAATACCATGATGACCACCAGTAGAAGGCCGAACACGATGATCTCTCCCTCACCGGGGGCTCCGGCCAGGAGTTCGCTCATCCAGTCGCGGATGATGTCGGCCATGTACACGACTGTCGCCGCGCCGAAGATCGATCCCCAAATGCTCGCCAGCCCACCGATGGCGGCCATCGTGACCAATTCGATCGAAACCAGCACATCGAAGCTCGACGGGCTGATAAAGCGGATCGTCTGGGCGTACAGTGCACCCGCCAATCCGGCATAGCCCGCGGCCAGCCCGAATATCTTCAGTTTGTAGGCGTTGGCATCAATCCCCAGCGTCTCCGCTGCGACTTCACTGGCGTGGATGGCTCGCAACGCCCGGCCAACACGCGAGTTGACGATGTTCAAGGAAAGCAACAGAACGCCAAGGGCAATAACCCATACCAGGTAGTACATCTCTGCGTCGGTGTCGAATATCCGGCCAGCGAATGCAAGGGGTGGGATGTTGGTGAATCCCGAAGGTCCTCCCGTGATTTGCCCTTCGTTCTTGACGAGCAGGATGAAAATGACGTTAAGGCCCAGTGTGGCCATGGCGAGATACGGGCCGCGCAGGCGGAATATGGGGATTCCGATCACGAACCCGACCAGCCCCGTGATGAGCGCCGAGGCAACTAGCGCGGCCCACGACGGCATGCCAAGACTGCTGCTCAGCAGCGCGGTCAGATATGCCCCCATGCCATAGAAGGTCGCATGACCCAGCGATACTTGGCCGGCGTAGCCCATGACCAGGGACAGCCCCACCGTCAGCAAGGTGAACAATCCGATCAGCGTTAGAGTGAAAATCCTGTAGTTGTTGTGAACGAACACAGGTATTGCCGCCAGGACGAGCACCAAAGCCGCCATCAGAAACAATTCTGGTCGAATCCTGGTTGTCATGCTCTACAAACCTGCCCGCTCGAGTTCTTGGCTTGTCTTGCGTCCGACCAGGCCCCCAAGTCGGAGGAGCAACACCAGAAACAGCACCACGAAGGTGAAAGCATCTCGGTATCCGGATGAGATCAGGCCCGCGGCGAGCGATTCGACAGTACCCAACAGCAAGCCGCCAATCACGGCACCGAAGGGGTCGGTAAGGCCGCCCATGATCATGGCCACAAAGCCCTTGAGGGACAGCATCAAGCCTCGATCGTAGGTCATGAAGATGCTGGGCGTAATAACGATCCCGCCAAGGGCCCCCAGGGCCGCGCTGAGAGCGAACGCCACCAAACCCATGCGCCGAGTGTTTATCCCCATCAACCTGGCGGCATCTGGGTTGGCCGAACTTGCCCGGAGCGCTTTGCCAAGCATGGTGAATCGGAAGAAGAAATACAGGCCCACAACGGCGACAAAGGTTAAACCCATTACCCAAAGGCTTTGACGCGTGATCACTGCTCCGAAGAGACGCAATGGTTTGGCCGCCGTGAATGGCGCCAGTCGGTAGGGATCGGTCCCCCAGGCCAGAAGCACCATGCCCCGAAGCGCGATCGAGGCGCCGATTGTCACGACGATCTGGCTGAGCACCGAGGCGTGCCGCGCCGGCTGGATGCCAAACCGGTAGAGCAACATTCCGACCAGAATCGCGCCGAGGACTCCCACCAATATAGCGAGCGGCAACGGCCACTCCAGGGCGACGGGAAGCTGTCCCCGGAACAACGACACCTTCTGGGCGACGGTGATGGCGAGGAAAGCGCCGATGACTGCGAACTCCCCCTGGCTGAAGTTGATGATGCCGGTCACGTTGAATATCGTGACGAAGCCCAGCGCGATCAGCGCGTAAATGCTTCCCTGAGTTATGCCTGATACGATGTATTGCGCAAGCTGTTCAGAAGGAGTCATGACGCCCTGGCAACTTAGTGAGTGTGTGGGCATGGCATGCACCGATGCCCACACACTCAGCTACAGTTCGATTATGGTACGTTGGCGTATTGGTCCGGAGGGACGAAGACCCAATCCCCGTCTTTGATCTCCACCAGCACCAGCGACTCCTTGCCGATCCCGGTGTGATCCTCAGCCGAGATGTTGAAGATCCCACTGATCCCAACGAAGTTGGTGATCTTCGTCTCGAGAAAATCGCGAATCGCGGCCGAGTCGGGTCCAACGGCCTCGAAGGCCGCCTTCACCATCATCACCCCGTCCCAGGCGTGTCCGCCGAACGTGCTGGCGGGCTTGCCATACTTGTTGTCGTAGTCAGCCAGGTACTGTAGGAGTGTGGCTTTCTGGGGGTCGCTATCCGGTAGTTGACTGGCGACCAGCAGTTTGCCGATGGGGAACAACACGCCCTCCGCCGAGGCACCGGCCGTGTCGATGAACGCCCGGTTGCCGATGCCGTGGTTGTGGATGATCGGGATCTCGAATCCCAGATCGCGGAACTGCACCGTCAATGGAGCGCCTTCGCCGGGCGTGGCATGGACCACCAACGCCACGGCGTCGGTCCCGGCGATAGCTGTAAGCTGAGAACTGAAATCGGTGGTTCCAGGCTCGAAAGTCCCTTCCCACACGATTTCGATCCCACCGTCGGCCGTCACCTGATTCAGCGCAGCCATCGAGTCGGCTCCAAAGGCGTTGTTGACGCCGATCGACGCGACCTTGGTGAACCCATGAGCCTTCATCCAGTCCAACTGCACCTGGGCCACCGGCAGGTTCTGCTGGGGTGTCTTGAAGACCCAGTGGTTCTGGCTTCCGTCAGCGGCATTGACGATCTTGGACGATGAGGCGACGGAGACAAACGGAACACCGGCGGTGGTCACAGTCTCGATGACGGCGATGCTCGACGGGCTGCCGGTGCCCCCGACAATCACGGGCACTTTGTCTTCGTCGATCAGCTTCTTGACGACTTCGACGGCTTTCGTGGCGTCGGATTGGTCATCGTACATCTTGAGCTCGACCTGGTGTAACTTGCCATCCGGGCCCAGCACGCCGCCGCCGGCGTTGATCGCCTCGACGACCATCGTCATCGTATCGGCCTCCGGCTGGCCCAACGAGGAGACCGGCCCCGTCGTTGAAAAGAACGCGCCCAGTAGATACGGCTCACCCTCCTCGGGCGCAGGCACCTCGGTTGGCGCGCCGACGGGCGCTTCCGTCGCTGCCGGCGCCTGTGTTGGCGCTGGTGGCTGGGTCGGCGCTGGTGTAGCCGCCGGGGCGCATGCGGTGATGATTAAAGCTACCCCCGTTACAATACCCAATAGAGCACGGCGCTTGTCTCTCATCTTCTTCTCTCCCTTTGGGTGTTTCGTCGGATTCCGGGCTGATAGTCATACGTTCCATCCTCTCAATAATCTCCTCCTCCTGGATCTGATCGATTGCGCC
>Ga0209641_10002389_pt1 | contig 16193 bp, 16 predicted proteins | sample RifCSP16_1_FD_184022 | JGI IMG/M metagenome (GOLD analysis project Ga0209641, IMG submission 184022) | Soil microbial communities from Rifle, Colorado - Rifle CSP2_sed 16_1 (SPAdes) (version 2) | ecosystem: Environmental > Terrestrial > Deep subsurface > Rock core/Sediment | place: Rifle...
GCGAGCAGCATGAAAGGACAGTAAGTTCCGACAACTGTGTCAGTTTCGAAGGAAAGACCCTTCAAATTCCTACGGATGAATACCGGTGTAATTACATAAGGATAAAGGTAAGGGTGCATCGCTATACCGATGGAACTCTATCCTTATTTCATGGGCCCAGGAAACTTGCCGACTATGATCCGGAAGGTCAATGGAAGAGAAGGGAGAAAGAGAAGACGGAGTTGCAAAGTCCGAACCGTCATATCTCACATAGAGCAGGAAAGGCACTTCGGGCTACGCCCTACGTGCCTTTCCTGCCAATCTAAAAGTGGACAATTCATTTGCTCTAAAAGCGGACAAATCTATTTGTTGACAACAGTTTTTTATGAAGTTTGTTATTTAAGAATCAAAACCGCACTGTTTTTGAGGGATTTAAGAATCAAAACCGCGCTTCTCTGTGGTAATCTGGAATTATGATTTTAATTCCAAAAAGGGAGGGGCAAGAAAAATGACGGAGCAAATTCACAAACGGCTGATAGATGCGCAGGTAAGAATGATTTTGGAGAGGTATCTAAAAAAGGAACTGAATGCAAAGCAAGGAATGGATTTGCTTGGCCTCAAGCGGAGACAGTTTTTTGAATGGGTTAAAAGATATAAAGAACAAGGTGAGGGATTCAGCATTGAATACAAGCGGAGTAACGAGCATAGGAGGATTAGCGCATCTATTGAAGAAAACATTTTCAAAGAATTAAAGCTGGACAAGGCATTGATTGAAGATAGGGCTATGCCTGTTAGCTTCTACAACTACAGCTTTATAAAGGATCAAATAGAGAAGAAATACCAACAGGAAGTCTCTCTCCCCACCATAATAGACAGGGCGAAAAAAAGGGTTTTTATATCCCAAAACCTGAAAAGAAGATACACGACCATGAGGTAATAACCCCCGATTGAATCTATCGGGGGCGAAAGGAAAGATAGAAAGACCTTATAGGTGGCTGCAGGATAGGATAGTAAGGACATGCGCCAGAGAAAACATACGGAAGATTGAAGAAGTCCGAGAGATACTTTCTTGTGAAGTAAAACGGTATAATGAAAAGCAGGTTCATTCTACTACAAAGGAAATACCAATAATAAGGTTTGAGAGGGCAATACAAGAAGGAAAAGCCTTGTTTAGACCGTTCAAGGCGCCTTATCCCTATGAGTCAACAAAGGATATATTTTGTATCAAAGAGGAAAGGACTACGAATGCATACAGGAGAGTTTCTTTTGAGGGAATAGAACTTAAGATTCCCGGGGTTAATCCTCATGAAAAGGTAGAATTACGGATGGTTCCGGATGAGAAGACAGAGCTGACCGAGATACGGTTTTGGTATAAAGGCAAATTGGTTGGCGCTCAGAAGGTCAAAAGCGCTGAACTCAAAACCGTCTATTTTTGAGTGCGGTTTTGATTTTTAAACAGTGCGGTTTTGATTTTTAGCTAACAGAAAAGTCTGACACTGTAAAATAGCGATTGAAACCTCGCTATTTTACAAACTGGCGTCCGCCTTAGGCGGATGCCTGCCATACTTTGTTATCGGACAATTTTTTCCCCTCACCGTATTGGTGAACTCGACAAAACATCTTTCTTCAATCTCTCTATTGTAGACTCTACTTCCTTTATCATGTGTTCCTTTTCACTTCCAGTGATAGTGAAGGGCTTATCCCTTAATGATGTTTCCTTTAATCCAAATTCGACTACTGATTCACGATAGGAAGAGGGCAGCTCATCATTGATAATCTTATCATTCATAATAGCCCATCCCAATGTCCATGCACGTGCAACATTGCTTAAATTATATCCGCCTCCGCCCAGGGCAACCCAGGGAAGCCCTAATTTCTTGAAGCCCATAATTATTGTTTCAAAACCATTGGTTGTCAGATTGAGATGGGTTATGGGGTCGGTCCTGAATGTATCTACGCCAAGCTGTGTAACAAGGATGTCGGGCTTGAATCTTTCGATGAACAGTGGCACAACCTCTTCAAAACCCTTTACAAAAATCTCGTCATCGGTCTCAGGCGGCAAAGGCAGGTTAACAGAATATCCTTTACCCTTACCTCTCCCTGTCTCATCTAAGAATCCTGTTCCAGGGAAGAGATAATTTCCGTCCTCATGCAAAGAAATCTTTAATACCTTATCTGTATCGTAAAATGCCGCCTGTACACCGTCACCATGGTGGGCGTCTATATCCACATAAGCAACCCGTTTACCCAAAGTGAGCAAATACTTGATTGCAATGGCAGCATCGTTAAGATAACAAAAACCAGATGCCTTGTCCGGCATTGCATGATGAAGGCCGCCGCAGATATTAAATGCAATATCTGCTTTCCCAGACGAAACTAATTCAGCAGTCTGGATAGACGCCCCTGCTGAATAGAGCGACCATTCATATACGCCTTTAAAAACAGGGTTATCACCAAAACCAAGGCCATACCTCACTGCATCATTCGGTATTTCTCCTGAATCTGCCTTTTTAAGCGTTTCAATATACTCTTTTGTGTGAAATAAGAGAACCTCTTTTTCTGTTGCCTTTCTTGATTTTATGAGTTGAGTATTTGGAAGGTCTAATAAGCCGTATGCCTTTATAAGCTCATAGGCAAGCTTAAGCCTAATCGGCCTCATAGGGTGGCCTGAGCCGTAGGTATATTTGGCAAATTCTTCAGAATAGATAAAGGTAGTTCTCATAGTAGAACAGTCTAACAGTCTAAAAACCTATAAGCAAAAACTTTTAGACTTGGCCGTTTATCTTTTACTTTCCAGAAGGAGAAGGCGCATAATCCTGTCAACGCACTCATCAACCGTCAGCTTATCGGTTTGCAGGATAAGTTCAGGCGACTTTGGAACATCGTATGGTGCGGATATTCCCGGAAACTCTTTCAGTTCTCCCTTATCTGCCTTTTTGTAAACCCCCTTGGTATCCCTCTTCCGGCGGACTTCTTCTGATGCAGTAAGATAGACCTCAATAAACCGTTCTTCTCCTACCAGCTTACGGGCCTTTTCGCGGACGTCTTTGCTTGGCGCAACAAAGGAGCAGATGCAGGTTAGGCCTGCATTGTTTATGAGTCTGGCGATTTCAGCAGCGCGGCGCATATTTTCCGACCTCTCGTTTGCCGTCCAACCGAGGTCTTTGCTCATCCCTAAGCGCATGTCCGCACCGTCAAGGACTGTAACGGCCCGGCCGTTATCAAATAGCCGCCTCTCCAGTGCGTAAGCTATTGTTGTCTTTCCTGTAGCAATCAGCCCTGTGAGCAGAATCGTTACCGGCTTGTGATTATATCGCTCTGAACGTTCTGCCTCGGTTACACGGCTTGTTTGGCGCTGAAGGAGTTCGTCAGATACTGTAACCTCCCATAAATTTCCGGCCTGTTCGCCTGCTGTCTCGCGGTCAATAATCATGCCTGCGCCGACCGTATTGAAGGTGAGCCGGTCTATAATGATAAAGGCGCCGGTTGCGCGGTTTTTTTTGTATGCGTCAAAAGGTATGGTACGTTCCAGGGAGACATGGCAGCGCCCCACCTCGTTCATCTTCAGCTCTTTCCATTCTTCGCTCTCAATGGTGTTGGTGTTTACCCTGTAGCGCAGGCTGGAGATCGTCCCTCCTACCATGTTTGTGGTGTGCTTGAACAAATATTTATTACCGGGAACCATGGGCTGCTCCGTCATCCATACAATCATCGCCTCAAAGTCTCTTGCGACCCTGGCGGTGTTATCCGGTCTGACGAGCATGTCCCCGCGGCTTACGTCTATCTCGTCTTCAAGGGTGATGGTTACCGCAAGCGGCGGGAAGGCCTCTTCAAGGTTTCCGTCAAACGCGACTATGTCTTTAACATGGCTCTTCTGTCCGCCAGGAAGGACAACCACTTCTTCTCCGGGGCGCAGGATGCCTGATGCCATAGCGCCTGCAAAACCGCGAAAATTCAGGTTAGGACGGATGACATACTGGACAGGCAAGCGCAGGTCAATAAGATTGCGGTCAGAGCTTATATGTATTGTCTCAAGATAATTCAGGAGAGGCCCTGATTTGAACCACGGCATGTTTTGGCTCGTCTCGACAACATTATCCCCCTTGAGCGCGGATATGGGGATAAAGTGAATGTCATCTATTTCAAGCCGGGCTGAAAAGGATTTATAGTCGCCGCAAATCTTATTGAAGACCTCTTCGTCATAACCCGCCAGATCCATTTTATTGATTGCCACAACGATGTGCTTTATGCCGAGCAGGGAGCATATAAAACTATGCCGTTTGGTCTGCGGGAGGATTCCATACCGCACATCAACCAGAATAACAGCAAGGTCGCATGTGGATGCGCCTGTAGCCATGTTGCGGGTATACTGTTCGTGGCCGGGCGTATCGGCGATAATGAACTTTCGCTTGTCTGTGGAAAAGTAGCGGTATGCGACATCTATTGTAATCCCCTGTTCCCGCTCTGCGGCAAGGCCGTCAACAAGGAGAGACAAATCAAGTTCATCATTAGCGCCGCGTTTTGCGCTTTCCCTTCTTATGGCGGCGAGCTGGTCTTCATAAATGAGCCTTGTGTCGTGAAGCAGACGGCCTATGAGCGTGCTTTTTCCGTCGTCTACAGAGCCGCAGGTAAGAAGCCTCAGAAGCTCTTTGCCTTCCTGCCGTTTCAGATATGCCAATATATCCTTCTGTATAAGTTCCTGTTCGTTTACCATTAAAAATAACCTTCTCTTTTCTTTTTCTCCATAGAGGCCGCCTCGTCGTAGTCTATCACTCTCCCCTGTCTTTCAGACTGCCTTGTAAGGAGCATCTCCTGTATAATTTCAGGCAAGGACGCAGCAGTAGATTCTATTGCCCCGGAAAGGGGATAGCAGCCGAGTGTGCGAAAACGGACTATCTTCATCTCAGGTTTTTCTCCGGGCAGAAGCCTGAAACGTTCATCATCCACCATGATGAGGTTGCCGTTTCGTTTTACCACCGGCCTCTCTTTGGCAAAGTAAAGCGGGACAATATCTATATGCTCCTGATAAACATACTGCCATACATCAAGCTCAGTCCAGTTGGACAGAGGGAAGACGCGGATGGATTCGCCCTTCTTGATCTTTCCGTTATAGATGCTCCAAAGCTCAGGACGCTGATTCTTGGGGTCCCATTGGTGCTTTTTGTCGCGAAACGAATATATCCGCTCCTTGGCCCTTGATTTCTCCTCGTCCCGCCTTGCCCCGCCAAAGGCCGCGTCATATCCGCCTGCATCAAGCGCCTGACGAAGGGACTCTGTCTTCATAACATTCGTATAGATGTTTGAGCCATAGTCAAAGGGATTTATATCCTTTTCAATCCCCTCCTTGTTGATATGAACGATAAGCTTAAGATTGTGTTTCTTGCAAAAACTGTCCCGGAAGGCAATCATATCCCTGAACTTCCATGTTGTATCAACATGAAGGAGGGGAAAAGGCAACGATGCAGGATAGAATGCCTTGCGCGCCAGGTGAACGAGCACGGAAGAGTCTTTGCCTATTGAGTAGAGCATGACAGGATTATCAAATTCCGCAGCCACCTCGCGGATGATATGGATTGATTCCGCCTCAAGCTGTTTTAAGTGTGTGAGATTATAAGAAGTCATATTAAGATTGATTACACTGATTTTTAGAAACGATTACCCCGATTAGAAACATTTTGTTTGAATCTGTGTAATCTGTTCTTGAAATCCGCGTAATCATTTTTTATTTATGCAACCCGCACTCTTTCTTCTGAAACCCTGCCCACCTGCCTGCCCGTGGATCCTCACCTGATTTAACAGGTTTAGTGCACGGTGCACATCCGATACTGGGATAGTTTCTATCATGAAGGATATTGTAAGGCACATCATGTTTATGGATATAATTCCATACATCATTGATGGTCCACATTGCCAAGGGGTTCACCTTTACAAGATTAAACTTTTTATCCCACTCCACTACCGGAGCATTGGCCCTGGTTGGGGCCTGCTCCCTCCTTATACCGGTGATCCAGCACCTTAACCCCTTTAATGCCTCCAAGAGGGGATCTATCTTTCTTATCTTGCAGCAAAGGTCAGGGTTGGTAGCCCACAACTTATCTCCATGTGCCTTTGCCTGTTCTTCCAGTGTCATGGCCGGGCGATATTGTATCGGTGATATGCCGTATTTTTTGGTGAGTCTGTCCCTGATATCGTATGTCTCCTTGAAGAGGAGATCTGTATCGAGGTAGAATATCTTAACTCTGGGATTTATCTTTGTCTGCATATCCACCAAACATACATCCTCTGCGCCAAAGCTACAGGCCAGGGCTAAATCAGGGTAGAAGTTTTCTACAGCCCACCTGATGGCATCCTCAGGGTCTTTACCCTCCAACCCGCTGCTTGCCTCCTTAAGTTCTTCCTCGCTCCATATCTTTGTTGTCATGCTTTTACTCCTATAAAACCGTTGTCCGTGACCGTGAACCGTGAAAAATCTTTTACGGACACGAAACACGGTCACGGTTCACGGTCTTTTATTCCTCAAACACCTCTACCTTGCATGATGCCCGTGCTGCGAGCTCATCAACCATAGACTTTGAAAAATACTTTAAAAATACCGACCGCTTTCTTTTTATCGCAACAGCCACATCAATCTTATACCTTTCAATCACCTCAAGGGACTTTTCAACAAAATCACCCTGCGTTGTGACAGCATCAAAATCAACATTCTCTTCCATTGCCATTATCTGAACCTTTCCCATCTCTTCATAGCCGCGCTGACGGTATTCTTTCATGATGGCCTCGGTAAGCTGAGTTGAAGGCTTATCGCCGATAAAACCTATATCCGTAAACTTATCAAACACCTCATTGGTAAGTTCAGTCTCAATGATATAGAGGACAACAAGCTTGGCCTTTTCCTTCTTTGCCAGACCAACTGCATGCTCAATGGCGCGCTGCGAGGTTCTTGAAGTTGAGAGTATGAGAAGTATGTTTTTCATAATAAGGATAGAGGATAGAGGATAGAGGCTGGAGGTTGGAGGCATTTGCCTCATCCCTCCCACCTCAAACCTCAAACGGCTATTCCCCTCTCTATTTAAATCTTTATCCCAATCATCGGCCAGTAAAATCTCGCCGTCAGATTAAAGACCAGCCATGCGATTATCATCATTGCAATGCCGGCCTTTGCCATATCCCTTGTAGTTATGTAGCCCGATGAGACTGCTATTGCATTCGCAGGCGTTGACATGGGAAAACAAAAGGCTAACCCCGCCGGCACAGCTATGGCATACGCAATGGTTTTGGGGTCAAGGTTAAACCTGGACGCCATGCCTATGCCAACAGGGAGCAGCACCGCTATTACCGCAGCATTGCTCATTCCTTCAGTCAAGAGTATGGTTAAAAGAGAAAGTATTGCTATCACCAGCAAAGGATTATTAGCCCAATCGCCGATTACAACATTTGCCATCCATGCCGCTGCGCCTGACTTTTCCATTGATGCGCCCAGTGTTATAGCGCCGCCATACATAAGTATAACACCCCAGTTGACATATTCCTCTATATCCTTCCATCGGACAAGTTTCAAGATAAAGAGCGCAACAACCGAAACAATTGCTATGCCGGCAATACCGATTGTCTTGCCGAAGAAAATCCAGAAAAATATTGTTATAGCCATTAAGGTTCCAACGGCATATTCAACATAACTTATTTTCCCAAGCTCCTTAAGCTTGCTCTCAAACACCCCCTTTGCAAGATGCATATCTTCAATATCCTGAGGAAAAAATCTTGTAAGTCCGAAATAACCGATAAAAAGCAAGAGCGTCACAGTTGGAAATACTATGCTTGTATATTCAAAAAAACCAATGGTTATGCCTGTTGCCTCTTTCAACATCCCAACCGTGAGAGGAACCCTTGCCCCTCCCAGAAATGTTGCAACACCGCCGATTATACAGCCCCATGCAAGGGCAAGGAACAATGATTTTGCATAATTTGACTTGCCCGGTTTTAGATTTAAGCCTCGCGCAATCTCTATCACAATGGGAAATAGCATGGCAGCAACGGCATGCTCTGACATAAAAAACGATAGAATCGCAGCAAGAAAAAATATTGAGGCAAGCAGTCCCCTCGGGGTGCCGCCGAATCTGTTCATGATCGCCAGCGCTATACGGTTTGACAAACCTGAGTGCATTACGGCGCCGGAAAGGATAAATGCGCCCAGGATAAAAAATACAGCCTCATTTCCAAAAAGGGCATAGGTTGTCTTTTTATCCAACACATCCAAAAGAGCAACCAACACAATCGCCATAAGACTTGTTATTGCAAGGGGCAGCGCCTCGGTAACCCATAGGATAAGGCACACTGCAAAAAGCGCAATCGCCCTTTGCCCCTGGATTGTTAATCCGTCTGGTGTAGGAAGGTTTATAAGATAAAAGAAGAGCAGTCCAATTGCCAAAAAGAATGCCGGCCTGAAACTTCTTAATATAATAATAAGCCAGATGGGGCGTCTATCTATCTCTACCCTCATATCCCCATCCTTACCGCTCAGAATGGTCTGATGGTTCCCCTACCTTAACCTTCAACTTCCTACGCAAGGTTGCAAGACTCCATGCTGCCTTCAGTCCTAATCTGGATTTATAAAAATTCTGTATAAATGTTTTCATCCTGGCCTCGTCACCAACAAAAAATCTTCCTTCTAATGGCGTTGTTACCACACTTATATCTCTAAACCAGTTTGTATTTACTTTATTTGCAATAACTGCCCTGTAAAGATAACCGTATATCGGCGCAATGGTCGCTGTAGATGGTATTGCATATTGCAATAGTTTTGCGCTTGATGAAGGACGATACACGGGGAGTATTGGCACAACTCCCATATTAGCCAAAAAATCTATACCTGCTACTGTTGACTCCATTGGTTCAAGTCCGACAATCAGATGCGACGCAACAGTTCCATTCGGAAATATAGTTGCAGCATACCGCAGGGCATTAAGGTATCTTTCTCTGCCTATAAGAGCCGCTCTTCCGGGGCATATCTCTTCAAATAACTTCGGATCAAATATTTCCAGATTATACAAAATCGAGTCAGCCCCTACTGCATACGTCTCATCTATCCATTTATTATCTCTTGGCGGAAGCGCTTCTACGGCAACAAGGGTGTTAAAATGCTTCTTGATTGCCTTAATATAAGGCTTTAAGAATTCCACGCCGCCATCCGCAGTTTCTGAAAAGCCCATAGATAGATATACTACCTCTGCCTTACCTTCCTTATATGCAGCCTCAACAGTTTCCAATACCTCTTCAACTGTATAAACTGTCCCCTTTCCTTTTTTAATATCAAGATTTCCTGCACAGTACCTGCATTCTATATCCTTATTAAAAAAATCACACTGGGTTGCAGGCGTTATCGCAACGTATCCGCCATGGACAAGGCCTATTTTAGATAGCTGAATCCCTGAAGTTGTCTTAAGTCTGTAAAACTTAGGTGTTTTAACAACTGAAACCTTAACTGATTTATGACCGTCGGTTATAAAAAAAATCCCACTTTTTTCTACAAGCTCATAGGGAGAATCATTTACAAAGTCCTCGGCATAAGGAACAGTTGCCCATGTATTATGAGGCAGGATAATATCCAATCCACATATAATATTTGCAACATCACGGCATTTATCCAGATTTGCCTTTTTTAAAACCTTGCCATCAACCCTTAAACCCTTGAGAATGAGGTCTATCTTTAAGTAACCGGGGTTGTTGAGGTATGGATTAGATTTTTTCATAGAAATCAGAATAGGCTATGGGCTATGGGCTATAGGAAAATATTTTTCTGCCTTTTGTTTTACCTATTGCCTCTTGCCTATAGCCCCTTGCCTGTCTTCTTACGCCTCGCACTTCGCCGCTTGAATTTCACACGCCTCTTCATAGGTAATAAGCTCTTTTATCGTGGCCTTGTCACTGCAGAGGGCGCACTCAGGGTCTTTCCTCACCTTCACTTTTCTAAAGTTCATACCTAAGGCATCAAAAATTAAAAGATTACCCGCAAGGGTATTGCCAATCTTCAAGAGTTCTTTTACTGTTTCCACTGCTTGTATAACTCCAATCACGCCTGCCAATGCTCCAAGAACGCCTGCCTCCTGACAGCTTGGCACAAGGCCCTTGGGCGGCGGTTCTGGATAAAGGCATCTATAGCAAGGCTGCCCTGCATGAGGCTTGAATATTGTAACCTGTCCATCAAATCTAAACATACTGCCGGATATTAAGGTTTTCTTTTCAAAAAATGCCGCATCGTTCATCAAATATCTTGTGGGAAAATTATCGCTTCCGTCCATCACAATATCATAACCTCTTATTATTTCCCTTATATTGTCTGCATTAAGCCTTTCTTTATATATTACCACTTTAACATCCGGGTTAAGTGCCTCAATTGACTGCTTTGCAGATACAGCCTTGTGGGTGCCGATCCTGTTTGTGTCATGGATTATCTGCCTCTGCAAATTGCTCAAATCAACGCAATCACCGTCAGCTATGCCAATTGTGCCGACGCCGGCGGCGGCAAGATACAATAGTATCGGTGAGCCAAGCCCGCCTGCGCCAAGCACAAAGACCTTTGACTTAAGCAGTTTGGCCTGCCCTTTTCCTCCAACCTCCGGAAGTATTATATGCCTTGAATATCGCTCTATCTGTTCTTCTGTGAAATTCATAAAAATCAATTAAGAATTACGAATTATGAATTACGAATTTTAGAACAGGAATCTTTTGTAATTTAATTCCTAATTCGTAATTCCTAATTTATAATTCTCATCTCCTCCTCTCTAAATGGTTCTGTTTCTTCATCAAATGTCCATGATTTGACAGAAATATCTTTCCCATTCCGGACGGAAATAATGATATACGCATAAGAAGGCCATCCCCTTTCCCTGTCAAAACCAGACGGCCTGTCAGGGTGATCCGGGTGGGAATGATAGAAACCAATCACCTGCAGGCCATCAGCAGATGCCTCTTTCTCAATCTTTAATAATTCTTTGGGGTTTATTTCATACCTGTCATGCGCCCTATCTTTATTGATATTTTCCATTCTATAAATTTTTAGAACATTTTTTGATATCTCTTGTTCCCGACCTTTAAATTTAGATTGCAGCTCTCCTACCAATGCTCCGCAAACCTCATGAGGATATATCTCCTTCGCATGGCTAATCATTTCTTCATAAATCTTTTTAGAAAAATAGAGCATAAAACCGTCCTCCGTGTCCGTTATTCGTGTCCGTAAAAACAAAAAGTTTTTTGAAAACCTGTTTTTCACGGTCAACGGTCACGGTTCACGGTATCACTATCAATCCCACAACCTTGTAGATAGATATCTGTCTCCGCCATCAGGGAATAGAGCTACCACAACCCCTGCCTTTAATTTCTTTGCAACCTCGATCGCTCCCCACATTGCAGCGCCTGATGACTGTCCAACAAATAACCCCTCTTCAATTGCAAGCCTCTTAGCCATATCATATGATTCCTCGGTAGGCGCAGGCACCTTGCCATCCAGTTTTTCCTCGTGGTATATACCCGGAACAATTGATGTAGCCATATGTTTTAAACCTTCCAGTCCGTGCAGGGGCGTTGCAGGCTCAACTGCTATCACCTGTATAATAGAGTTAAATTCCTTCAACCTCCTGCCAGTGCCCATAATCGTGCCGCTCGTCCCAATACTTGCCACAAAATGGGTTATTTTGCCGCCCGTCTGCTCTATGAGTTCAGGGCCTGTTGTATCATAATGCGCCAGGGGATTTGAAGGGTTATTATATTGGTCAAGCTTACAGTATTTATCAGGGTTATCCACATAAAGCTTCCATGCAAGCCGTATAGCCCCATCAGATCCTTCCAGAGGGTTTGAAAATATAACCTTCGCTCCAAATGCCTTGAGTATCTTCTTCCTTTCTTCACTCACATTTTGTGGAACAACCAACTCAACACCATAACCCTTTACAGCCCCAATCCATGCATAGGCTATGCCGGTATTGCCTGATGTTGAATCAAGGATTATCTTATCTTTCGTAAGCCTGCCTGCCTTTTCTGCATCCTCTATCATCCTTTTAGCTGCCCTGTCCTTTACAGAGCCGCCAGGGTTATAACTCTCAAGCTTTGCATAAACCTCCACAGATTCCGGAAGGTCTTTTGTAATCCTATTTATCTTAATAAGGGGCGTATTGCCCACCATATCGACAATAGACTGCTTTGGCGAACTCAAGTCCCATCTGATTTGCGGTAACTCAGAAATAACATGTCTATTCATATTAACTATCTCTCCGGCTTGCATTAAGGGCTGTTGAGAAAGACATCAACAGCCTTGATTACACAGATTATAAAAAATGATTACACAGATATTTCAATGAGTTTTAATCTGTGAAATCTAATCTTTTATCTGTGTAATCAGAGATTGTTGAGTTTTTCAACAAGCTCTTAAAGAAAAGTTGAGTCTTTTACTCTTGTATAATACTTTACTATATTTGTCAAGATAAAATTGGCTATATAACTCGTGAATCATATTAGAAAATTAATTTTTAGATATGAATCTATTAGCAAAGCTAACATAAGGATGGGCTTCTAACGGAATAAAACCAGCAGACAATAAAAAGGCCTAATATAATCAAAATATTAGGCCCGATATAGAGCGGAAATCAGAATCAGAAAATTGCTTTAAGCCCCTAATCCCTTATCCTCTGTCTTTTAATGCCTCTATCACCTTTTCTATTATCCAGTTTGGCGTAGATGCGCCTGCTGTTATGCCTACATTTTTTGCGCCGTTAAACTGTATTTGATTCAATTCTTCCGGCACCTCTATATGATAGGTTTTAGGCTGAATCTTTCTGCAAATCTCTGTCAGACGGTTGGTATTGGCGCTGTTCCTGCCGCCAACCACAATCATGCAGTCCACCTGTTTTGCAAGCTCTATCGATTCCTGCTGCCTCACAGATGTTGCATTACATATGGTATTAAATATCTTAAGCTCTGACGCCTTTTTGAGGCAGTGGGCGACTACCGCCTGAAGGTTCTCTATGGATTGGGTTGTCTGCGCCACTATGCCTATCTTTTTCCTTCTCGGCATATCCTTTAAATCTTCTACAGAAGCGGCGGCAATAATGTCCTTTCTGCCATAGCTTAAAATACCTTTGACCTCAGGGTGCTCCTTTTCCCCCACTACAATCACGGAATACCCTTCTCTCGTTAATAGCTCCACATACTCATGGGCCTTTTTAACAAAAGGACATGTTGCATCAATGATCTCAAGTCCCTTCTCCTGTATGAGTTTCATTTCATCGGATGTAACTCCGTGAGAGCGCACTATAATAGTCCCATTATTTATTTCTTCAACTTTATCTACTTTGGATATGCCCGACTCCTCCAACTCTTTAACAACCTGAGGATTGTGTATGATAGGACCAAGTGTGTAAATATTGCCAGTAGCCTCTTTAGCGCAATCCTGGGCCATATTTATCGCCCTCTTAACCCCAAAACAAAAGCCCGCATTTTTAGCAACAAGTATTTCCAATGGAAATCCTCTCCTTAACGGTTTTCAGCATAACATTTAAAACCTCTTCCAAATTCATATTGCTCGTATCTATCAAAACAGCGTCATCGGCCTTTTTTAACGGCGCATGTTCTCTGGTAGAATCTTGCTTATCTCTTGCCTTCTCCTCTGCAATAATTGTGTCCAAAGAAACATTTTCTCCTTTTTCCTTGAGTTCCGCATACCTCCTCCTGCCGCGAACCTCCGGAGAGGCATCGATATAAAACTTAATATCTGCATCCGGGAAAACAATTGTGCCGATATCTCGCCCCTCCATTATAACAGAACCTTTCGCCGCAAGTAAACGTTGAAGCCTGACCATTGCGTCTCTAACTGCCTTTTGCGAGGAAACCTTTGATGAAAGCCGGCTGACAAACGGCGTTCTTATCTTTTCGGAATAATCCTCGTTATCAATAAATATCTTGTTTGATGCCCCCTCACCCTTTTCCCTCTCCCCCAGGGGGAGAGGGGAGGGTGAGGGGGCAAACCGCAATTCTATTTTTGCACAAAGGTCTTTTAACGCATTCTCATCATCGCTATCAATCTTCTGTTCATGCGCCTTGAGCGCAACAGCCCTGTACATAGCGCCGGTATCAATGTATGTAAAGCAGAGTTTTTCTGCGAGGAGTCGGGCTAATGTGGACTTGCCCGAACCGGCAGGGCCGTCTATGGCGATTACAGGTCCTCTTTTCACCCCGTTAGAGGCTTCTACTTTCACGAACTCATCCCTGATAGTCGTGCAAACTTTCTTATTATGTGAGCCTCTAACGGGGTTCATATCCTTTTAACGCCTTCTAATAATTCCATAAAACCGGGGAAAGAGGTATCTATGCAGTCTGTATTTGAAATTGTTATCCCTCTTTCCGTTGCCAGTCCCGCAACAATCATGGACATCGCAACCCTGTGGTCGCCGTGGCTGTTAAAAATAGCCCCTTGCTGCGGCGGTTTCGGCCTTCCTCCGACAATATCCATGCCGTCGTCAAATTCAGTTACCTGTATGCCCAACTCCTTTAAATACGTTGCCATCGTTCCGATTCTGTCGCTCTCTTTGACCCGCAATTCCTTTGCATCTTTTATTTTAGTGATTCCCTCTGCAAATGCAGCGGCAACGGCAGCAACAGGCAATTCGTCAATGGCTCTCGGAATCATATCTCCCTTTATCTCTATGCCTTTGAGCTTACTTGACTTTACCAGAATATCTCCGACAGGTTCGCCGGAAATTTCTCTTTGATGGACTATTTTCAAATCTCCGCCCATTGCCTGCAATATGTCAATAATCCCTGTCCTTGTCGGATTTATGCCGACATTTTTTATCAGCAGTTCCGAATCTTTTGTGATAAGCGCGGCAACCATAAAAAATGCGGCAGAGGAAATATCGCCGGGAACTGTTATTTTTTTTCCCGTAAGTTTCTGTCCGCCTGCTATGCTGACGGTCGTTCCTCTGCGCTTTACCTCTGCGCCGAAATAAGTCAGCATCCTCTCTGTGTGGTCTCTTGAAAGAGTAGGTTCGGCAACAGTTGTCCCTCCGTCGGCATAGAGACCTGCAAGGAGAATAGCGGATTTCACCTGCGCACTGGGAATGGGAGAGTTGTAAGTCGTTCCTTTCAACTTTGAGCCGACGATTGCAAGAGGCGCTTTGTTGCCGCCCTCCCTTCCGAATATTCTTGCGCCCATTTGACTCAATGGCTCTACAACCCTTTTCATGGGCCTCTTTCTTAGATATTTATCTCCGGTGAGAACAGAAAAAAAACCCTGTCCCGAAAGCAGCCCTGTTAAAAGCCTCATGGTGGTTCCTGAATTTCCCGCGTCTATAAAATCTTCCGGCTCTTTCAGACCATGAATCCCTTTGCCCTGAATGGCAACCACGCCGTTTTTATGTTCATCAATACGAACCCCCATCTGCCTGAAAGCCTTGAGCGTAGCCATATTGTCCTCGCCCTTCAAAAGCCCTTTTATTGTCGTATCACCTTCAGCAATAGAACCAAGCATAATCGCCCTGTGAGAGATGGACTTGTCGCCCGGAACGGTTATCTCGCCTTTGAGGGGGTTGGATTTTTTTATGGTTATGGATTTCACCTGAAAATTCCTATCCTTATTATTTGTAGGGAAGGGGCTTATTCCCTCTACGGCACAGGCTTCCAGCCTGTGGAGACAGGCATCCTCCCCCTGCCCCGCCAGCGGGGGACAAACAAATAACTCCCCTCCAGATGTGGGATATGGCATTGTCCCCCGCTGGCGGGGGATTAAGGGGGTGGAGTTTTTGGCCGCCCCTACATATAAATTTTCATATCCATTTATGAGCCGAAGACTCATGGATTTTTCATAAGATAATTTTTTTGTCTTGTTAAGAGTTTTCTTTCTATAACAATCAAAAATCATGCTCCCTCAACATAATATCTGCCGACATTGAAGTTTTTGATATGCTCGGCAAGTTCATTAAGACTCATCTCCTCTACCACTTTTTTAGCCTCTTCCTCATTTTGAGCCTCAACCTCAATATGTCCAGCGAATTCAAAATCTACAAAAAATTTTGGCATAAAACACCTCCACAATAATTGCTTATGACATTAACCCACCGCCACCCTCATCACCTCTTGTTTTTGCACTTTCCCATCCAGTTTGTCCAAGTATGCTTATAGATTCATAATTTACAAGGCAAGACTGCTTTCTAATGTAGCAAGTTCATTCA
>Ga0209641_10002402_pt1 | contig 16149 bp, 23 predicted proteins | sample RifCSP16_1_FD_184022 | JGI IMG/M metagenome (GOLD analysis project Ga0209641, IMG submission 184022) | Soil microbial communities from Rifle, Colorado - Rifle CSP2_sed 16_1 (SPAdes) (version 2) | ecosystem: Environmental > Terrestrial > Deep subsurface > Rock core/Sediment | place: Rifle...
CTCTCCTGGAAGGAGAGGGGAGAAAGAAAGGAGCCGGAGATCGCTCCCCGGCTCCAGCCATGCTATGCCCAACCTGGCCAGATCGTATAAAGAAAATTAGATTAAATATCAGGCATTATGGCAAAGAAATCATCGAGGCGTTCAACCAGCGCAATCAAATCATCGCATTGATACACTTCGCTTCCATATGCCACAAGACTGCATCTGTGCCGCGTTGCGCTATCAATGGCAGCCCGCTCCCAGGTTATACGGCAAGGCCAAGTTTTCACCAAGTTAGCTGTAGGGGAAATAGTTCTGAAGGCATTAAGACGTCTCTGTGTATCTGTGGCAAAGCCAAGTTTTATACGCAGGGAGTCAAGCTCAGGAACAATCTGAACAATATAAAACCAACCATCGCCATTCTGGACTACAACGGGATTATTGGTAAACCCCTGGCTCTTGCGCAATTCAATAATGGCGTCAGCGTCCTCTCGGGTAAGAGCATTTACGAGCTGACCACCAGAATCCTTAGTACGTACTTTCAGCCAGCTAAAGCCCTGTTGAAGGACATATTTACGCATATTCGAGCGATCAAGACCAATCTCGTTTGCGAGTTCTTTCATCAAAACATAATTAGATTTACTCATTTTGCACTTCCCTTGGTAGGCTTGGCTGGCGTGGTATTGTACCACGGCACTTTTAGATTTGTCAATCATTCTTTGGGGGTGTCAAGTGGCTGAGAGAAAACTGCGCGCCCTAATCGAATCTCGATATGATGCGCGGGGCACAGACCAGGCTGCGCGCGATATGAAAAATTTGGGGGCGACCGGCACACAGGCCTCGCAAGGAGTCGGCAAAATGTCGAAAGCTGCTGGCGGCCTGCTCAGCAGTTTTGGGGGTCTGGTAGCAGGGGGAATCTTACTGGCGGCGGGCCGGCAGGTCGTTCAATTTGGGGCGGCGGCGATCGCGGCTTCCTCCAGAGTCGAGGAGATGACGAGCAAGTTCAACGTGGTCTTCGGCGAGGCGGCACCACGCGCCAGCAAGGCGCTGGAGGAGTTCGGTGCGGCGGTCAACAGAAGTAGATACGATTTGCAGGAAATGGCGGCCAGCGTGCAGGACACGTTCGTGCCGCTGGGCTTCGCCCGCACCGAAGCTTCAAAGATGTCGGTGGCGTTGGTTCGATTAGCAACCGATGTTGCATCTTTTAATAATGCGGCTGATATCACAGTAATGCAGGATTTCCAGAGCGCGCTGGTCGGCAATCACGAGACGGTCAGAAAATATGGGATCGTGATCAGCGAGGCGACGATCAAGCAGGAACTGGCGCGGATGGGAGCCGAAGGCCTGACCGGGGCGGCGCTGGAGCAGGCCAAGGTACAGGCGAGATTAAATCTGATCCTGGCGGGCACCTCGGACGCGCAGGGAGATGCGGCGCGAACGGCGGACAGCTATGCCAATGTAAGCCGGGGGCTGGAAGCGGCGGTCCTGGATCTCAAGGTAGCGATCGGGGATGGGCTGGAACCGGCGATGAAGGATGCCAAGATGGCCGGCATGGAATTTGTGCAGAGCCTGATCGAACCGGCGATTGCCTGGGCAATGCTGCAAGAAGCGATGGATCGAGGAATTATCTCGTTTGGAAAAGCGGCGGCCATGCAGTGGCAGATGATCCTGACCGGCAGGGACGCCGAAGACGTGATCGCCGATCTGACCAAGCGCTTCGCGGAACAGGATGCGGAGATGGCGCGGGCGGGCTGGACATCGAGCCGCTACAACAACCTGACCCGGGAGGGGACCAAATCGGTGGAGGGCCTGGACGGCGCGCTCGACAAGCAGGTGATCACCGTGAACGACGCGACGGAGGCGTGGGGGAAGATGAACGAGAAGGCCAGGGATTATATTCCCCTGGCTTACCGGATGGAGACGCTGGCGGAGGCGGTGGCGGCGGGGATCAGCGGCGACCTGCAACAGGCGATGGAGGGGTATCTCTCGACGACCGAAGATATTAACCAGGAGCACGGCGAGCTGCAAGAGCAGCTGGACGATTTGCTCAACCGGGGCTGGAGTCCGACCTCGGAGAAGGTGCTGGAGCTGCAGGGGCGGCTCGACGAGCTCAAGGCCAAAGAGCAGGAAGCGGCCGCGGCGCTGGCAGAAGCCACGGCGCAGATGATCTACCAGCAGGCGGCGGCCGGGCTGGACGCGGGCGCGTCGCTGGAACTGGCCAGGGCGATGGGGATACTCTCGGAGCAGGACTACGCGGTGTCTAAGACGCTCCAAGATTTGCGGATGAGTTTCGACGAAAACGCGGATGGGATGATTATCGCCAGCGAGGGGGCGCGGGAATTTGCGGGCCAGGTGGCGGCGATCTACGAGGCAGTCAGCAATTTGCAGGCGCAGGACGTGCCGATCACGTTCGAGAGCATCCAGGCAGAGCTGGAGAAGATCGACCTGCAGCAGACGGCAGCGGATATGGACGCGGCGAAGCTGGCGGCGGAGCAGGCGGCGCAACCGCTGGACACGGCAGCCAGTGGGCTGGCGTTGGTAGGCGAGAAGGCGGAAGGATCGAGAGTCCCAGTCGAGAATTTCGAGGAGGGGATTGCCAATGTCGACTCGGCGGCAGCACTGGCAAAGACGCCGGTGGACAGCCTGGCGGGGTCGGTGGATACGTTGGGCGGGCAGGCCACGACGACAAAAGGTTTGGTGGATGACCTGGCGACGGCGATTAATAACCTGCCTTCGGAAAAGCATATCGATATTTATTATGAGGTTCACGTTTCGGGGACCCCGCCTACAGGCCAACAACATGGCGGGCCGGTTGAAGCAGGGGTACCTTATATCGTTGGAGAAGCCGGGCCGGAGCTATTCGTGTCACCGGTTGCGGGCCGGATCATTCCGCACGGGCAGGCGATGGGCAGAACCGGTAATGTGAATTATCAAGCGGGGGGAGGGACCTGGATCACGCAGAATTTCTATAGCGCGGCCAGTGTAGCATTGGGCATGGCGATGGTGCATAAATTGAAGCGACAGCGGATCAACGCCAGCATGGGGGGATAGGCAATGACACAATCCCTATACATCCAGGAGACTGCCGCATCCGCATTGACGGTCAATCTGTTGACCGGCGCACTCAAATTGACTACTGACGGTTGGAGCACGCTTACCAGCGAGGAGCAAGTCTGGGAGACGTTCAATTGCGTCTCAATAGCTGATGCGGCGACCCTGGCTGGAGTGCTCAACGACCTGGATAAGCTGCGCGAGCGGGTGCGGATTTACAAGGCTGATTCGACCAACTCTAACCCGATCTGGCTAATCGTTCGCTCGGAGGGAGACAGCGGCGTGCGGCGGGCGCTGGTCTATGATATCCAGTATGAGATCATTGGCCAGTACGACCGGACTCCGTTGCTACGCGCAACGGGGAATGCGACCTTCGTCACGGTCACCGTGCTCAGGCACCAATATTACGAGCCAGCGGCGTCTGCGCAGCACACCCAAAGCGGGATTGGGGTGGTGGGAGGTAAATGGTCGATCGCTATTTCCAACGATTCCAGCGCGCAGAACCGGATCGAAAAACTGACGGTCCAAACTGATGGAGCATCGCCGATGAGCCGTATCTGGATCGGCATCCGTGAGCATAATTTTGGCACTACTGGATTTGTACCTTTATGGGAAGCGGAGCATGGTGTGCCGATTGGCTCGACCGACACCACAGAGGGGGCGGATGCAACTGCCAGTGGAGGGAATAAGGATACGATTTCCTTTGCCACTCACCCGGAGATGTTAAACCGGTTCACGATCACCTGGGATAATGTGGCCACGGCAAATGGAATAAGTTCAGGTGATTATTCTGACATGATGGGGAATTACCTGGTGCTGGCGCGGATGAAGGTGAATGCGGCGGGGACGAAGGTGCGGGCACAGCTGCGGGGCGGCTGGGCAGGGTTTTTGGGCAAGGAGTCTGTTTTTGGCACAGTATATATCAGCGGCGAAACCAACTGGAAGCTGTTTGAGATGGGTCGGATCAGTTTCCCGACTACCGGCGGCCGCGGGGGGTGGTATGGGACGACCAGTGATCTGGGCGATTTCCAATTTGTTTTCTTCGCTCAGAGGGACAGCGTAGCAGGCAGCCTGGATGTGGACTGCTTCATTTTGATCCCAACCGATCATTTATTTTACTGCGATGGTGCGTCGGCCTCCTCATCTTCAGATCTCACAGCTTATATTTATGAAGATGAGAGTCAATATGCGATTTGCGAGAATGGGGCCACTGTTTGGGGGAATATCGAATTTGGTTTTGAGAATTGGAATGTTTCCCCAGCGGGCGGAATTTTGGTAGCGGCTGCTCAAACTGCCACCTCACACTTATTGACTCCTACGCTCTATGTGACGTTGGATGTTTACGCCCGCTGGCGAGGATATTATGCCTGAGATGGTGGCAGTTGAGCGCACCCTAGAGGTTTTTTCGCGCTTGAAAGATGCCACTCCGCCAGTTTTCATAGCTGATGTCAGCCGGGAGGCGCAGGGATGGCGGCGCACCATCCGGCGCAACGGCGGGTATTGGGATGGGTCATTTGCGCTGTTTGGGAAACCAGGAGACCTGGCGGCCATGTTCTATGAGTGGCTGGGCTGCCATTTTCAAGAGCGGGTGGGGGGCTATAAAACTTGGGAGGGACTGATCTATGAAATGGACTTCACTGTGGGCAAGATCACAAGAAAGCGCAGCCTGGATTTGATGTATAACCGGGTCGGCGGGGTTTATATCGATGATGATGGCAATACCAACGATTTGACTGTGGCAGAGAATTTACTGAGCCAGGGACAATATGGACGGCGGGATGAATTTTTATCTTTAGATGGTTATTACACTGCCTCGGCCAACGCTTACCGGGATACATTCCTAAAGGAGAACGCCTGGCCATGGCCACGCACGGTGGGGGCGGGGCTGGGGATTGATGAAACGAAGCTGGAAATAACCGTCGCTGGATATATCTTCACTGCCAGCTGGCAGTTCGAAGACGTGGGGGATGGCACAACGGACGACCTGGACGATTGGCTCGGCGAGATCCTGACCACGGACTGTGAATTCTTGGAGCCAGGCAGCATCACGGCCAATACATTGCAGGTAGTGAAGGATACCAACCAGCCGCAACGCTGTTGGGATGTGTTGATGGATCTGGTCGAGCTGGGCGACGCCAGCGGTGACCCATACCGGATTTACTGCGATAACGACCGGATTGTTAACTATGAGAAGATCAGCACGGCAGTCGATTATAACTTGCTTGGGGGGACGCTTTACCTGGGAGCAGGTGGAATCGCAGAGGCAAATCCATTTATGATCAAGCCAGGGATCGTGCGCGATATGACTTATCCGATCAGGACGACCGAATCGGGGGCCTGGCTGGCCGATCTGCGCGATTTCTATGTTGACGAGGTCGAGGCCGGCGATACTGGCCTGACACTGAAGACCAACCTGTTCGAAGAGTCAGAGATCATGGCGGCGCAGGAGATTTATGAGAATATGCTCGACCGGCGGCAGAAGCAAAAAGAGCGGGAGGGGAAGTAATGCCGCGCTATCGCCTGGGTGGAAAGTCGATGCTGGCAGATATCGCCCGCATGCGCCCGTACATCATGTCGGGGATGATAGGTGGGAGCATTGAATTCCGCTACAAGCTGGCCGAGCCGACCATTGTCGGGGCGACTTCGGCCAATCTGAATATTGTCTATCCATCTGCCCTGGCGTACCAAACGTATATCATCGTCGACCCGTTCACGGTGGAGTGCGAGTGCCGGCTGATAAAGTCTATTAGCGGTACAACCTATGGCTTCGCCGCGCTGACATATGCGCATGCGGCCACTGACCTGGTGTTTTTTATCGAGATCCCCTGGCTGCCGTTGCTATGGTTCGGCGGGAAACCGGATGCCGGGGTTACGGACAATGTAACCGCCATCGACCGGGGCTTGGTGCAGGCCAGCGGCGCAGGAGGCGGGGCAGCGAAATTGATCGTTACACCGGGGATATTTGATACTTCCGGCAAGGTAACCGTTCCGGTTGGCGTCGAACTGGGCGGCCTGACTCCAATTGGCATAACGGGGGAGGTATCGAAATGCTGCATTCGGGCGAAGGCCGGCTTCCCAGGTTCCACGCCATTGATCCAGTTAGGCACAACCGGCTCCTATCAAAGTGGGTTGCGGCTATCCGGACTGCTGATCGACTGCGCGCAACGCGCCTCGATTGGAGTCTATACTGAGGTGGCCTCCGAGCACAGCAAAGTCGACAACAGCTGGATTATCGACGCAACATCGAAGGGGCTTTTCTTCGATAGCAGTCCAACCGGGAGGTACGCGTCGAACAACTTCATCGAGAATTTAACGGTGACTTTCCCGAACGCGGCGGGGACGGAGATCGGTATTCACATCATCGGCGGCGCCAGTCCGACGGGCAACTTCTCGCACCAGCGCGGCGGGTCTAATATCACAATCAACGCCAGCACGGCAATCAACGCCGGGATCCTGCTGGAGAATTACGCGGGCGGGATGTGGGATCGGATCCACGGCGAAGACTGCGCGGATGTAATCAGGCTTGGGTCGCCTACCACCTCATGCCGCTCGGTGACATTGGCAAATGTTTATGGGGTAAATTGCACGGACGTGATCGAGATCGCCGATAATGGCGACAGCGATAATATTGTCATCACCTCTGCTTTTCGGAGCGGAGGCACGAATATTATCAATGACCTGCTGAGCGGGGTGGCATTAACTGACGCCAGGACCAGTGTTTATCAAATCGGGAACACGCATCAATATATTGGTAGCCGCTCATATACCCACACTATTAAGCGCACGTTCAATCATAACTTGACCGATAATGTCGCCACATCCGTATTCAGGATCACGACGACCGACGAAAGCGGAAACAATGACAGCGGCGCTTACTCGGTTTTTGTGAAAGCAATCATCACCCAACCGCAAGGCAGCGGGACCGGAGCGCCTGTGGCTTCTAAAGCTTATATGGGTACATTCTGCCGGTCGATGGTTGCGGCTGGCACGGGAGTCAATAGCGCAGTCACGGATATTGCCATTTCTGCCAGCGCAGCCACGGCCTCGGCTACACGGGATATTGGAACTGTGACTATGTCGGTTGTAGAGGTAAATGAGTACAATATTGATGTCCAGTTCACCGTGGACAGCACCGGCTCGGGGCCAGTTAACCCCGAGATATCCTGCGAGGTCGAGGTGGTGTGGGTTAACTTTCTGACCGCGCCGACGATAGGTTATGTGTGAGTTATCGGTTCTGTTTCTGGCTAAAGCCTCGAGTCCATAAAAAGCATCGGACCCGGGGGCGTCCGGGTCCGACCGACGATGAGGCAGCAGCCGCTGGGCGAACTTTGTTCGCCTAACATGCACCTGGCGGGCGTCTCACCCCTTTGCCCGGGCTACAAACGTGGTAGCAGCCTGTTACAGTAAGCACATGTTGTACAGATATTGTAGCACAAATGTACAGGGTTGTCTATAGTCTCCAGTTAGCGACGGGTGAGGCGCGGCGGTGGTTGGCATCCAGGTCGGATTGGGCGATGGCCAGGTAGGTCTTGACCATCTCCATAGTCGAATGGCCGAGCATGATCTGGAGCGAGTAGGGGTCACCGCCATTGCGCAGGAAGTTGATGGCGAAGGTATGGCGGAAGCGGTGGACATTGACATGGCGCAGGCCGGCGCGCCGGCCGATGACGCGCATGGCATGCAGCAGCTGGCTGTAGTCCAACGGATGGCCGTCGCGGGTGGTGAAGAGGCAGCTGCCGATGGGATCCTCTTTGCGTTCGGAAAGGTAGCGCCAGATGGCCTGGCCGGTGGCGGGCGAGATGGGAATGGAGCGCTCTTTGCTGCCTTTGCCGAAGACGGTGATGCGGCGGTTCTTGAGATCCACCTGGTGGATCTTCAGGTCGCACAATTCGGTGGAGCGGATGCCGGTGTCGACCAGGAGCAGGATGATGGCGCGGTTGCGGGCAGCGTGGGGAACGGCATGGGCGGAGGCGCGCTTGCCCGGTCGAGAATAGAGCGGCGTGGTGGCCAGGCTGGTGAGCATGGCGCGGATATCATCCAGGGTGTAAGGGACGATGGCGCGTTTCTCGGGCCTGGGACGCTGGACTCTCTTGAGGATGCTCTCGACGACCAGGCCCTCGGCTTGGCACCAGGTCCACAGGGCGGAGAGGCCGGTGTGGTAGTTGAGCAGAGTCTTCTTGGAGACGGCCTGGCCGGCCAGGAAGGCCTGCACCTGGTGAGGGGTAATATCTATGATTGGCGGATCGCAGGCGAGGAATCCCTGGAACTTGCGATAAGTGTTGAAGTAATCGAGGAGGGTGTGCTTGCTCAGGCGGCGGGCGAGGGCGGCCAGCTCGTATCCAGCGACAGCCTGGGAAAACGTGATTTTGTGGTTGAGTTTGCTTTTCATCCGTAAGACCTCCGGTTCGAGAAAGCAGAGCCGATAATTATCGATCCAGAACCGATAATTTTTGGGGGCAGGCTTTTTTTATTCCAGGAGTCCAGCAGGATGAAAACCGTGATGGAGGCGGTAGGCAGCTCCGTGAGCGGGGGGCATTACGGATGCTCGTTTCCCCTATCCATAATGGATAAGGTGGGCGCGGAGGGACTCGAACCCACGACCTTACGGATGTGAACCAGAGGATGGGAAGATGGTCACCATCGACATTATGGTCAGGGGTTATCGGGTAGCCATAGGGTATTCGGTTAACTCATCCGTAATGGAGGCGGTTGGGTATCCAGCTGGACGGGCGAGGCAAAACCGGCCTGTGAAATCCTGAGCAGCTAATAGAGTTTATCTGGCGGGGGGATTGGACTTGAGTATGCGAGCCAGGCGGCGGATCAGGGCGCGCTGGGCGGGGGGGAGGCGGAAATAGAGCAGGATCCAGAGCAGGAGCTTGAGCACATTTCATTGGTAGCACGGAACACTCCTTAATTCAATCCCCTGGGAGGGGTATTAATGGGGAATTTAGGGGTTACCCAAACAGGTTAGGGGAGGAATTTGTCTATAGCCATAGAGGTGATGAAATAAGCCCAGATGGCGCCGATCAGGATGCCTGTGCCAAGCCCGGCAGCGAAGAGGAACCAGGCGTATTTGCGTTTGGTGACGAAGTAGGCCACAAAGCCTGCCAGTAATAAAGTGATCCCACAACCATCCATGATAGCCTCCTATTTTTTAGAGCGACGGGCAAGGGCGCGGGCGATCTCAAGCAGATATTCCCGGTCCTGCTTTTCGGCGATGCGGTAGAGATGGACCCATTCGGCCATTGTATCCGGGTCATCGTAAAGTGGAGGGAGATGGCCGGCCTGGCGAAGGACGGTTTCCGGTTGAATCTTGAAGGCCTTAGCAATTGCAGCGCAACTCTCAGGGTTAGGGTTGCGGTTGTTGCTGATGATATTGCTTATGGCAGCCCGACTTAAACCAGATTTGCGGGCCAAGACTGCCTGAGTCCAATCCCTTTGCTGTAATTCGTTCAATAGCCAAGTTGAAAACTTATCATTCACATTCGGTAACATTCTCCCATTTTACACGTTAACAAGGATGGGCAAATTGTTTTCAACCCTTGACAAAAAATGCACAGCGTGTATAATGTTTTCAGGCGATAACTTTTTGTCAATTAAGGAGTGTTTGCCGATGAGTTATTTTTCCGAAGAGCAGGTTCGAAGAAATGTTTCCCTTGAAGTAGAAGATTGGGAATACGTCAAGAAAGTTGCCAATGAGAAGGGGCTGGGGCGGAAAGGCCTCTCGGCGGCACTGCGTTTGATTATCCACGATCATGCGGAAAAAGAGAAACGGGAATCAATAAAGAAACAGGGCAGCTAAACCTTTGGAGAGGGGCTGCCCTGTTTTGGAAAGGATAAGTTTCCATGCCTATTATAGCACAAGCCAATATGACCGGCGGGGAAAACGTCGGAACCGGCAACCTGGCCGGCCTGAAGCATCCACCAGAGGAGCTTCATAAACCTTCCCCAGCCACCAAAGTTTGTCCGTTCTGCCATAAGACTAAACAAGAAAACGAATGGGGTCTGGTAGGATGCCGCAGCTGCGATATCGGCCGAACAGGGGTGCAGCGATGAGCGCCAAGGATAGCAGTCTGGTGCTGTTCGGCGCGGCGGAGGTGGGGCTGGCGGAGGTGATCGTGGGGGGCGGGCCGACGCCGGTGGACCGGATGCGCGCCTGGACAGATGCCTTCGAAGCCTGGATGGATAACCTGCGAGCGGACAACACGCGCCGGGCGTACCGGGCGGCGTGGCGGGATTTCCTGGCCTTCGCGGATAAGATGCCGTGGGAAATTGGTAAGGCCAAAGTGGCCGAGTGGGCAGCGGCGATACGCCAGCAAGGTCTGTCGGATGCGACTCTGCAGCAGCGTCTGGCAGCGTTGTCTTCGTTTTATTCTTTCACGATGGACGATTATACGGTGATCAACCCCTCCGGGAGGGAGGTGGCGCTGCACGATTACAACCCCGCCGCCTCGGGGAAATTGCGGCCGAAAATTAGCCCATACGGTAAGGCAATCTATTTGAGCGCCGACGAAGCGCGGGCGCTGCTGTGGACAATCAAGCGGACGACGGTGCAGGGCCTGCGGGACTACGCGCTGTTCCTGGCTTACCTGGCCACCGGCCGGCGAAACTCGGAGATCCGGATGCTGAGGTGGGGAGACTTCGAGCGCAACGGCGGGCGGTTCTGGTACCGCTGGTCCGGGAAGGGCAAGGACGATATGCGCAACGAGTGCCCGCTGCGGTTATGGGAGGCGATTGTTGAGTATTTGAAGGCGGCGGGAAGATTGACGGAGGACGAAGGACGGAGGACGGAGGACAGCCCGGAGGGGATGAGGGACGAGGATTATATCTTCACAGCGTTGACCAACAAGGCGGGGCGGCTGCCGAACGTGAGCGCGGCGGAGTGGGAACCAGGCGCGCAGCCGCTATCGATGCGCGAGGTGGGCCGGCTGTTGAAGAGATATGCACGGCTGGCTGGATTGGACGCCAAGAAAATTCACGTGCACACGTTACGGCACACGGCGGCGATGCTGCGCCATGAGGCGGGCGACAACGTGGAAGATATCTGCGCCTTCCTGGCGCACAGCAGCCTGGCAATCACGCAAATATACCTGCACCGGGTGGAGGGGAAGAAGGACACCTCCTGGAGCAAGGTGGAGGCGTTGTTAGGTCTTTGAGGAGGCGATTATGGACACAGCGATTGAGAAGATCGAGAGGGCGTTGCGCATCGCCAGGTTGGGATATCCTGGTGGCGTGAATGTCAACCTGGAGCGTGGGGAACTTGAGTACCTGTTGGAGTGTGCGAAGAAAGTGCAAACTGAGCATATTTTTATCGAGGAGGCTGGCAATGAGCGAGATCGATTACCTAAAACAAGAACTGGATGATCTGCGCTATCGAGAACAGAGGCGAGTGGATGATGAGATTCGGGCGCGTAAAGAGCGGGATCGGGAACGCGAAGCTGTCTATGAAGAGGGGCTGCGGATGGCTAATGACTGGCCGGAAGCGCTTCAGAACCAGATGATTTTAATGGGACGCGAGGCGAGCCTCGACGAAGACGAATATGGCAGCGAAGCTTCATTGGATAACTGGTTCGTTGATGGGAAGCGCGCTTGCGAGCGCGCATTGGAACTATGGAAAATAGTTGAGGCTTCGAAGCAGGAGCGCATCGTGCAGCTGCGCCGGGAGTTAGATGGCATCCAGGATGAGATCAGACTGGAAGTTGCAGCCAGGTTGAACGAAGAAAGCCACCGGCCAGGATGGAATGGTATTGCCAAGATGCTGGCGGTGGGGCATCTGAACACTTTTTTGTATTGGTGAATCAGAACAGCTAATGTGGGTTAGCAGACCGGGTGCGGGGAATGCCTTCGCCCCGCACCTGGAAGGAGAACGAGATGATCGGGATGCTGTGGTTCGATAATAGCGAGAGCGACCTGGCGGCCAAGGTCATGCGGGCAGTGGGTTATTACCGGGAGAAGTACGGCAAGCAGCCAGACCTGTGCCAGGTCCATCCCAGCGCGTTGTTGGCAGAGACGAGAGTCGAGGGGGTGGAAGTGCGGGGGACCCGGGCGGTGATGCCTAATCATTTTTTGGTTGGAGTGGACCAGGAACCGGCTAAAGCCTCGAGTCCGGACGGTGGTGCATGAAAGTTAGCGAGGGGAATTGGTACTTGAGACGGGAATATAGGCGGGCGCAGCCGGATCTGATGGAGGCTTACCGCAGGTTATCGCTGGACGACCGGGCGGTGATCGATGCGCTGGTGATGGTGCTGTGCGACAAATTGAATGGGTTGGGGCCAGCCAGCGCGCTGGAGTTGTTGAGCAAATTGGGGACTTTTATCGCCAGAGGAGGCAAGAGATGAAGAAGATTATAGTCGGAACGGTTATGTTGATCCTGCTGATAGTCGCCTGCCTATTTTTAGCTATCCAGGCCAAGGCGGCGACGTTGGCGAGCAATGGCTCGCAATCTGCGTTCCAGGTGACGGAAACCCTGGTTGTGATAGAACCAGAGGGGACGGAGAGCACGTGGTTTGCGCAATATATTGTCCGCATCAAGTACAACGGAGTGCTGGTGGCCAGGAAGCGGCTGTGCATTACTGCGGAATGGTTGGATGCTGAGCATCTGGTGCGTGTGATAAGCGCCTCCAGCCCGGAGCGGGTATTTGATTCTAATTACCGTTGGGAACGGAGATATCAAAATCTACGTTCCACGACGTGGTCGGCATATGTGAGCAAATGGGCAAGTTCTAAACTTTGGAATGATAACCCTGGCGGCGCGGATATCACGTACAGATTGGTGTGTGAGATGTATGGCTCGATGCCAGGGACATTTATTTGTCACCTTGAGAGCTGGTGATGGAAGGAGGTGATGCAGTGACGAAACAATGGCAATTACCAGGCGCGAGCTTGAAGGCCCGGTTGGGCAGACTGAAAATTATTAAAAAGAGAAAGGGGTTGGGAAATGAACGGAAAGAAAGGTAAGTTGATGTTTGTTTTGTTGTTGGTACTGGTGCTGGTTGCCTTCGGATTATTGATATATCAATCCGCTCAGGCGGCCCCGGTGGATGATGATCCTACTCCTCCTGTGCTGGTCTGGTGGAGAGGCTGTCGCACCAATGACTTCCGTAGCACAAACGGCCTGGTGAGTTGCTACAAGATGGACGGTGTGACAATCGCCTGGCAAAAGATGTGTGAGCCGCAATGGGTTAGAGGACGCGGTTTTGCCTATAGCGGCGGGACGATGACCGGCGTGGCCTGCCTCGCGCCAGGAATACCGTAATGGGAATGGCCTGGGCCGTGCGTACACGCCGACAGACTGCCAGTCTGAATACCCTACCATGTTTGAGGCGGTAACCGGCGGCCTGGGCCAATTAGAGAGAAAGGATAATTAACATGCCACCTAAGTGGATCGTGAACCCAGTCGAAGAAGCATATCTGAATGCGAAAGACATGATAGACGCGGCTTGCCGAGATCCGCATTCAAAATTATACAACGTCCCTGATCCTGGCGGCCGCGAGCGCGCCGCCCATGCGCATAACAATGCAATGGCTGATGCGCTTGTCAAGGGCGCGCCGCCTTCGGACGTACCTATCGGTAAGCAGGTGATCTGAGGCGCAAGATGTGGTGGCTGGTTGGCGGCTGCTGGTTGAGTATGGTCATCTTTATCACGATTCTGGTCGTGGCAACGACCATGCGCAGCAGCCGGATCAGCCGGATGGAAGAGAGACATAAGGCGGAATAATGGAGTGGATTTCCACGAAAGATAATTTGCCAGGAGAGCATCAGCCAGTGTTATTTATTGCGGCTGAGTTTGGACAGTCACCATTTATATTTATTGGATATCGTTTTGGGAATAATTGGTTTGTAGATAGCACTTTCTATGGTCTAAAACAACCTGACGGTATGGCTCCGGCAAATGTATTCTTTTGGTTGGCAATTCCTCCGGTCCCCTTTGAAAAACGGAACAGATACCTTATCAGAAAGATGAAATTGGAAATGACTAAGGAGGATAATGCAGAATAACTATGGAAGCAATTTGGGGCGGATTGAAATGGTGCGGGTGTTGGGTGATTATTGGGCTGCTGGTCTTAGTGGCCTTCGCTCTGCAACCGGTCTTGCTCTGGCGGTAGCGCGCCTTACTGGCGCGCTCCTCCTGGGCGGCCTGTTCTGGCTCGGGTTGCTGGTGCTCAAGGCATTTTCGTGGTTATTTGATTGAAAGACATCCAATGCAACGTTATTTTTTGATCGCATTCTCGATATTATCCATCATGGGGATGGCGATCCTGGCATTGGTGGGGTGCGAGGGATTGGGCGAGGGGGGCGGGTCAAAGACCAGCCCCTACGATCTGGAACAGACCGGGCTGGACGCGCGGGCGACGCTCAACGCAGCAGATCTGGCGGGGAAGCGCACGGAGCAGGCGCGGGCCGAGGCTGAAAAGCAGGCAGAGATCCAGGCGGCCAGGACAGAGGGGGCTTCGAAGGCGGAGATCGAGCGCATCCAGCAGGAGATGGCGGGGACGCGCCAGGCGTTCGATGTGCAGTACCAGGGGATGAAAGCCACGCAGGAAGCGGGGGCGATCTACGCGCAGATGACACAGCAGGTCGTGGCGACGCAGACGGCGTACCCGCAGACAGCCACGCCATTGGCGGCGACGCAGGCAGCGGTTGTGCGTGGCGCACAACGGGACGAGCGCCGGGCATACTGGAGCCAGGCGACCGATCCGTTCGTGGCGATCGCGCCGACGATGTTCTGGATGACTCTGCTGGCGCTGCTCATCCTGGGCGGAGTGCTGGCTTATCGGCAGTTGATGCCGGTGGTCGAATTGCGGCTGCGGGCGATCCGGCGGGGAGGGAACGATGCGCCGCTGGTAATGCTGCGCCTTCCAGATGGGGCAATCCTGGCCTATGACCCGGATCGCAATTTCGCACCAGGGATGATCCTGGACCACAACGGCGCCACCCAGACCGGGGCAGCGGCGGACCACCTGCAGGCGGAGGTGACACGCCGTGACCAGGCGGTAGACGCGGTGCGGGCGCTGCCGCCGATCATCCATAAAGGACCTGAGCGCATCCTGGAAAGCCTGGTCGTCGATGAGGGCAAAAACGGAGGCCAGCCCCTGCCGCCGTTCGCCCCGTGGGAGGCGGTGCAGTCCTACCGTGGGGAAGGGCTGCCGCTGGGACTGGGCGCGCAGGGATTGATCGCCACCAACCCGGAGCTCTCGCCGCACTTGCTGATCGCCGGCACAACTGGCAGCGGCAAGACACGCTATGGGCTAAGGCCGGTGATCGCCAGCGCGCTGGCCGAGGGCTACCAGGCAGCGATTTTCGACCGCTCCGGGCTGGACTTCCAGCCATTCCAGGGGCATCCGAACGCACAAATTATCCGTCTGGAGCAGCCCGAGCAGGCGATCGGATACCTGCGAGCGATGTACGCCGAGATCGAACGACGGATCGATCTGCTGCTGGAATCGGGCGCTTCCACCTGGGGACTTCTGCCGAACGCCGGGCCGAGATTTTTGGGGGTGTTCGACGAGTTCTCGAACCTGGCGGACAGTATGGAGAACAGGGAGCGAGAAGAGCTGTGGCGCTGGGCGCGCATGGTGGCAGCTGAGGGGCGCAAGGCAGGGATGCACCTGGCGCTGGCGCTGCAGGACCCGACTCATAGATCTATCGATTTACGCATCCGGCGCAACACGACTCCGATATCGTTCCGGGTCAGGGACGACGCGGCCAGCCGGGTGGTGCTGAACGCGGGCGGGGCGGAGACGCTGCCGCCCAGGCAGTTCCTGGCATTGATCGGAGCAGCACTGGTGAGGGGAGTGGCGTTTTCACCGGATGACGAGCAGATCGTGCAGTTCCTGGCCTCGCGGCCGGTGGCTGAGCTGCCAGCAGCGGATTGGTTGGAGGAGGGGAGCGGGGCGAGATTACCAAATGAGGAGATCGTCGAACTGGCAGAGGCGATCCGGCCGTTGTGGGAAGGGGGAGAGCGGAATATGAGCGCGCTGGCGCGGGCGGCCGGCGGGCAGAATGCGGGCAGCTTTCACTATAAACTGGTGGAGGCGATGGCTCTACTGGGCTCTTCTACTTCTACTGACTCTACTGGAAACGGCGGTAGAGGCAGTGAGGAAGAGTAGAAGAAGAAG
>Ga0209641_10002409_pt1 | contig 16131 bp, 14 predicted proteins | sample RifCSP16_1_FD_184022 | JGI IMG/M metagenome (GOLD analysis project Ga0209641, IMG submission 184022) | Soil microbial communities from Rifle, Colorado - Rifle CSP2_sed 16_1 (SPAdes) (version 2) | ecosystem: Environmental > Terrestrial > Deep subsurface > Rock core/Sediment | place: Rifle...
GCCCGCGCCGCCGAGATCACGATCCTCTTCGCAGGAGCCGACCCGGGCCCGGCCTGGGGCACCGGCTACGGTGGCATGCTCACGATCACCCTCTTCAGCATTGTGGGCGCCGAGCTCGAGGGCATCTGGCAAGGGGGGGAGGCGCCGGAGACGAGCATGCTCACGCTGTCCGGAAAGGCTTACGTCGGTCCCTCGTTCGGGCGCTTCGTGCCGTATGTCGGCCTCGCCGCCGGCGTCTACCGGGAGTCCTTGCCCGGAGGGAGCGACCAGGGGACCACGGGGGGGATCTTCGCGGGAGCGAAGCTCAAGTTCCCGTTGGGGGTCGTCATACGAGCCGAGTACCAGTGGATCGACCTGCCGGCGGCGGCGCCCCTGCCGATGGAGAACCGCTACTTCCTCGGCCTCGGCCTGAGTTTCTAGTGAGCTGGGGGGTGCTGTGGTCGCACCCCCCAGACCCCGTGGTGTTACACTTTCCCCCTTCGGCGGGCCATGGTCTTCGTCAACTACACCACGATGCAGATGACGGCCAAGATCGTCTACTACGGTCCTGGCCTCTGCGGGAAGACCACGAACCTCCTGTGGATCCACCAGAAGACGGCGCCCAAGTCGCGGGGCGAGATGGTGAGCCTGGAGACGGAGACGGACCGGACGCTCTTTTTCGACCTCCTTCCTCTGGACGTCGGGATGATCGGGGGGATGAAGGTCCGCCTGCAGCTCTACACCGTGCCCGGCCAGGTCTTCTACAACGCGACGCGTCGCCTGGTGCTCAAGGGCGTGGACGGGGTCGTCTTCGTCGCCGACAGTCAGGTCCCGGCGCTCGAGCCCAACGAGGAGTCGCTCATCAACCTCCGGACCAATCTCGAGGAGCTGGGCGTCACGATGCACGAGCTCCCGATCGTGTTCCAGTACAACAAGCGCGACCTCCGCCACATCCTCCCCGTGGAGAAGCTCCAGCATGCGCTGAACTCGGCGGGCGTCCCCACGTTCGAGGCGGCCGCCATCCACGGGGTCGGGGTGTTCGAGACACTGAAGGAGATCTCGCGCCTCGCCCTCAACTCCGTCCGCACCCGCATCGCCGAGGAGAGCCGCCGCCAGGGTGTCGCCGGGGTCCTCGTCCCTGCGATGACCCCGTCACTCAAGGCCGCGACCCGGTCGGCGGCGTCGGCGAGAGCCGCCGCCTCCGCCGAGGCGCCGACGGACCCCGCGCTCATGGAGCCGCTGCGGGTGGAGTTCGCGGAGGAGGACACGGACAAGGTCAAGGTGCGTGCGGTCCGGACGAAGGGGAGCATCGACATCACCCAGGAGCTGGAGAAGCTCCGAGCTTTGACCACCGACCGCAAGGTCAAAACGCCGACCGCCGTCCGCGACCGCGACGCCGACGTGCTGGTCACGGGCACCGGACCCGCAGACCGCGACGCCAGCCAGGAAGTCACGCGCAAGACCGCGCTCGAGGTCCCCGAGCACCTGCTCAAGGGCCTCACCGACCTGCGCATCCACCTGGGCTTCGACCGCGACGGGCGGGAGGAGATCCTGCGTGACGCGGTGAGGGTGACGCTGGTCGGGACGCGCCGGCTGCAAAAGCTCAGCGTCCACCTCGACCTCGACCTCAAGGGAAAGGACTGACGGCGGCGACGAAGGCGGGAGCGGCGCGCGAGGACCGCACACGGGGTGCGCGCCGAGTCGCCGGCCGCAGGGGGCTGCTTCAGGCCGTGCGGGCGAGCAGCTCCTCCATCTTGGCCTCCACCCGCTCCCAGGAGTACTCGGTCTCCACGTAGCGCTGGCCTTGCCGTCCCAGGGCGGCCGCGAGCTCGGGCCGCTCCAGCAATAGGCGCAGCCCCTCCGCGAACTCCGCGTACCCGTGGTAGAAGAGCCCGCCGTTCGATCGCAGGCACTGCCCCATGAGCACACGGCATCGGGCGTTGGCGAGCACGGGGATGCCGAGCTTCCAGGCCTCGAGCGTGATCACGCTGAGGCTCTCGAAGGGCGAAGGCATCACGAGGAGCCGGCACTGCTTGAGCGCGGCGACCTTCTCCTCCTCTGTGATGAAGCCCACGTGCCGGATCCGCGGGTGGTCGGGAATCGGGACGACCGCGGTCCCCGCGAGCACCAGGTCCACCTCCGCCTTCGTCTCCTCGACGAACTTGCGGAAGTAGGCGAAGAGCGTCACGCACCCCTTGTTCTTGTCCACGCGCCCGACGTAGAGGACGAAGGGGCGCGTGAGGCCGTGACGGCCGCGAAAGTCCGCTCCCGGAGCCGCCTCCGGCAGGTTGAGCCCGGAGCCGATGACGACGCTGGGCACCTCACGGTTGCCGGAGGCGTCCTCGACCAGCGCCTGCTCTTCCGGCGTCAGGTAGACGATGCCTCGCGGCGAGCGGAAGAACGGCTTGAAGATCCCGAGGCGGATCGCGGGGTCCTCCTCCGCCGTGGGCACGAGGATGGCGCGGTCGCGCACGAGGGGGAGGCCGTGGTAGCTCGGGTAGTAGCGGTAGCAGTAAAACAGGAAGCGGTCGAAGCGGTCCCGCGAGCGCGCCACCGCATTCACGAGATCGGGCGAGTAGGGGCCGTTCTCGCGAACCCAGGCCTCCTCCTCCTCTTGCGTGTGCGTCTCGTGGAAGCACAGGTTCGACAGCGAGGCGAAGGCGCGGGCGTTGCGCGTCCGCCGGACGGTGCTGCGCCGCACGCGCACGCCGTTGACGCTCGCCCCCCCTTCCGGGTAGTGGTTTCGCCACTCGATGTAGTCGAGGGCGCGGGTGGTGAAGACCTCGACCTCGTGACGCCTCGCCAGTCGCTCCGCCAGCCATCGGCAGTGCAGCTCCGCCCCCCCGTTCACCTCCAGGCCGTAGCGCTGGATGACGAAGCAGAGCCTCACCCCAAGGCCCCTGCGCCGCCCGCCACCCGGGCGAGCAGCCGCTCGTACTTCTCCATGATGCGCTCCCAGGAGTAGTGCTCGCGGAAGTAGGCGTTGCCCTGGCGTCCCAGGGCGTCGGCGAGGTCGGGCTGCACGAGCAGGAGGCTGAGCGCCGCCGCGAACTCCTCGTAGCGCCGGTAGTAGAGCCCGCCGTTCGCCCGCAGCACCTGCCCGCGCAGGACCTCGCAGTCCCCGTTCACGAGCACCGGCCGCTCCATCATCCACGCCTCGAGCACGACCATCGAGAGGCTCTCGTGGCGCGAGGGCATCACGAGCGCGCGGGCGCGCGCGATCGCGGCCAGCTTCTCACCCTCGGGGACGATGCCCATCAGCCGCACGTGCGCGCTCTCGGCGATCGACATCCCACCCCGACCGAAGAGGGCGAGAGTGACGCCGGAGCGGGTCTCCCGCTGCCAGCGCAGGAAGTGGTCGATCATGACCGCGCAGCCCTTCTCGGGCTCGATCCGCCCCACGTAGACGAGGTAGTCCCCCAGCAGGTCGAGCCGCGGGGCGACCTCGTCCACGGGGATCACGGCCGGCCGCTCGATCCCGGTGCCCACGACCTCCCCCGGCAGGCCTTCGTTCGCCGTGATCCGCTCGATGAGCTCCCGCTCCTCGGGCGTGTTGAAGACGATCGCCGCCGGAAGGCGGAAGAAGGGACGGAAGAGCCGCAGGTACAGCACGCGGTCGTGCTCGGCGGTGGGCACGAGGAGGCTCTTGCGGGGGGCCACGCGCAGGCCGAAGTACGTCGTCCAGTACCGGTAGGAGAAGAAGACGAGGGCGTCGAAGTCCTTCTCGTGGCGCTCGAGGTGCTCGACGAGCGCGGGGCAGACCGGCCCGTGCTCCTCCAGCCAGGCCCGCTCCTCCTCGTCCGTGTGCTCGGCGAAGCACACCTTGTTCGCGATGGGGTCGAAGCGCTCGACCCTGCGGTCGTGGACGACCGGAAAGCGCCGGATGGTGACGCCGTTGACCTCGCTGAGGCCCGGGGCGAGTGCGTTCGCCCAGGTCAGGTAGTCGGCGGCGGTGGTGGTGAGGACCTCGACCCGGTGCCTCTGCGCGAGGTGCTCGGCGACCCAGCGGCAGTGCAGCTCCGCGCCGCCCACGATCTCGGGGCCGTAGCGCTGGACGATGAAGCCGACCCTCACCCCCGCTCGGTCCCTCCAGGGCGGGCCGGGGAGCGCTCCTCTCTCTCCCGGAGGGCCTCGAAGCGGTTGCGGAGCGCGGCGTTCTCGAGCTGCAGGCGCACGAGCTCCTTGACCAGGCCGTGACAGAGGTAGTGCAGGTAGAGGTTGATCTGGGCCTGGCGGCTGAGGAGGTGATCGGTGTAGAGCCGCACGAGGGGTCGCACGAGCTTCTTGAGAGAGACGATCAGCCGTCCCGCGAGCCCCGGCCGATGTGTCTGGATCCGGTAGTCGACGGAGATGTTCCAGTCGTGGTTGTCCGCCATGAGGCGGGCGAGCAACTCGGGATCGATGCCGGCCTCGTCCGCGAAGGCCTGCAGCTTCAGCGCGGTGAGCTCGTCGACCTCGTCGTCGGTGTAGAGCCCCAGGTCACGCCGGCCCCGGATCCTCTCCCGGATCCGGGCCATCACCGCCGCCACGTCTACGCGACCGTCGGCGTCCGTCCACTCTTCCATGCCGCCCTCGAAGAGTCTCCGCTCGCCCTCCCCCGGCGGCGGCGGAGCCTCAGGGCCGGGCGGCGGCGCGGACCGGAGGTGCGGCGGGCGCGAGCGGAACCGCGTCGACGACCCCCTCCGGTGAGCCCGCCTTCTCGGCCTCCGCCACGTAGAGATGGTAGACCAGCAGCCCGAGCTCGCGGTCGTCGTTGTTGAGCGGCGGCGTCAGCAGCGTGGGCACGAAGTACCCGCTCATGCCCAGACGCAGGTCGACCCAGTCCTCGGCCCCGAGGTCGGCCGCCTTGACGCGGATCTTCTTCAGGAAGACCTGCGGGTCCTCGATCGGGAAGCGAAGGCCGACGTTGTTGCCGATCGTCACCGTGAGCTGGGGCGTCTGTGGGAAGCACTTCACGCAGGTGTCGGCCTCGAGGTAGAGAATGACGTCCTGCTTCGGGTTCTTGAAGGAGACGAGCGCCTCCTTCTTCGTCCAGGTGCGCTCCACGTTCGGGTTCTCGGGGTGGGCCTCGGGGTTGTGCCAGCCTTCCTTGTACACGAGGAAGATGTTCTCGGTCTGCGGCAGCAGCTCCAGGGTGGCCACCTTGTACTCGCGGAAGCCCCGATCGTCGCCCTTGAGGGCCGGGCGCTCCCCGCGCCCGGGGTGGGGGTAGAGGCCCATCCTCACCTCGACCTCCCCGACGTAGGGGTAGACGGGCACGAACTTCGTGCGGGTGTAGCTGTAGCTCTTGCCCGGCTCCCAGGTCGACGGCGGCGGGACCGGCATGTGGTCGTCGTCGAAGAGAATGACCTCGTGGGTGTCGAGGAAGTGGACGAGGGCCCGGTAGTCCTGACCGAGCTTCGTCGCCCCCGCCTCGAGCGTCCAGGCGTAGGTGACCTCCAGCGCGCTGCCGAGGGGGGCGCGTGTCCGGTTGACCTTGATCGACGGGATGATCGGGTTGGCCTCGACAGGCTTGCGCCGGCTGCACGCCGGCAGGACGAGGACCCCGGCGAGAGCGGCGGTCAAGGCCCGCCCTCCGAAACGGCTCCGTGTCATGCGTGATCTCCTCGCGACGGAACTCAGAACAAAAGAAACGGCCGCCTAAGCGGCCTCGGACCCAGCCATTCTAGCGGTGTGACGCGCGCTAGGCAAACCGGCGGGCCCGGGATGACGCGTGCTATGATGCCCCGACCGGCTCGTCTCCGGGGGTGTGATTGGGACGGACGCCATGGGCCCTGCTGCTGTGCCTCATCTCCCTCCTCGGGACGGGGTGTGCCTCCTCGAAGGCGCGCCCGGCCTCCGCCCCCGCGGCTCCGGAGCCCAGTCCCCCTCTCTCGCCTGACCCCGTCGCGGCGCTCCTCACCCAGGCCGAGGCCCACCTCAAGTCGGGGTTCGACGCCGCCGACGACGGCCACCTGAGTCGGGCGCGCGAGGAGTTCGATTCTGCGATCGACCTCTTCCTGGGCTTCCCCGGCGGCGCCCAGGCCGACCCCCGCGTCGCCGAGGTGTATCGCCGCGCGCTCGAGGCCATCCACGTGCGCGAGATCGAAGCGCTCGCCGCCGGCGACGGCTTCACCGAGCAGGGCACGGAGCCGGCCTCGATCGACGCCGTGTCGGCGCTCTTCGTGGAGGAAAACGCGGCCGGCCCGGAGACGCGAGCCCGGGCCGAAGATGCGGTCCGGGAGGAGGCGCTCGACCTCCAGATCGAGCTCAACGACGCGGTGCTCTCCTGCATCGAGCTGTACCAGGGTCGCCTGCGGGCCTGGTTCGAGGCCGCCCTCGCGCGTGGGCAGCTGCACCTCCCTTATATCCGTGAGGTCTTCGCCGCCGAGGGCATCCCCCGCGACCTGGCCTACGTAGCCCTCGTGGAAAGCGCCTTCAAGCCCAACGCCTACTCGCGCGCCAAGGCCCGGGGGGTCTGGCAGTTCATCGCCGCCACCGGGCGGCGCTACGGCCTCTCCGTCGACTGGTGGGTCGACGAGCGGAGCGACACCGCGAAGGCGACGCAGGCGGCGGCGCGGCACCTGCGGGACCTGCACAAGCTCTTCGGGGACTGGAACCTCGCGCTCGCCGCCTACAACGCCGGAGAGCGGAAGGTCCAGCGCGCCGTCGCACGCTATGGGACACGGGACTTCTGGGCGCTCAGAAAGACACGAGGCCTCAAGCGCGAGACCAGGAACTACGTCCCCCTGATCCACGCCGCGATCGTGGTCGCCAAGGCGCCCGAGCGCTACGGCTTCGAGGTCCAGCCGCTCTCGCCCCTCGCCTCGGAGCGTGTGGCGGTGGAGGGAGCGGTGGACCTGCGTGTCATCGCGGAGTGCGCCGGCTCGCCCCTCGAGGACATCCGCCTGCTGAACCCCGAGCTGCGCCGGCTGGCGACGCCGCCCGACCGCAGCTACGACCTGCGGGTCCCTCTCGGGCAGGCCCCCGCGGTGACCGCCTGCCTATCCAATCTGCCGGCGGAGAAACGGGTGCGCTTCCGGACCCACACCGTGAGGAAGGGCGAGACGCTCTCGAGCATCGCGCGGAGAAGCGGCGCCCGCACGCGCGACATCGCCGAGGCCAACAACATCCCACTGAACCGCCGGCTCCGGGTGGGCACGGAGCTGATCATCCCCGTTCCCGCCCGCTCCAAGGTGACCCGGACCGCGCGGCGCACGGAGCCGGAGACGGAGGGACGCGTCCGCATCCGCTACCGCATCAAGCCCGGCGACACGCTGGGCGGTATCGCCGCGCAGCACGGGACCACGGTGCGCGAGCTGCAGCAGTGGAACCGCCTGCGGGGCACGCGGATCGCCGCCGGCGCTACGCTCACGATCTACGCGAGCGCCGGGGACGAGTAGAAAGTCCCCGGGCGACCGACCTCGGCCGGCGCCCCCCGCGGATATGCTGATCGCGGACGAGTAGCGGATGTGGTTTCGCGTATTTCGGTTGTGCCGCCTTGAGACCACGAGGCAGCGAAACCGCGCGGAAGCTGCGGGAGGGGAACCGGCTAGAATGCGGACATGTGCGGCCGCTTCAGTCTCACCGCTTCCGGGGAGGAGGTCGCGGAGGCCTTCGGCCTCGATGAAGCGCCCGCCCTCGCCCCGCGCTACAACATCGCGCCCACCCAGCCGGTGGCGGTCGTGCGCCTCGAGCCCCCGGAGGCGCACCGCCGGCTCGCGCTCGTCACGTGGGGCCTCGTCCCGCTGGGCTCGCTCGACGGCGAGCGGGGCTTCATCAATGCCCGCGCGGAGACGGCCTGGGAGAAGCCCTCCTTCCGCGATGCCTTCGCCCGGCGTCGTTGCCTGATCCCGGCGACGGGCTTCTACGAGTGGCAGCGGACGGAGGCGCGGCGCCGGCAGCCCTGGCACTTTCGCCTGCGCTCGGGTCAGTCGTTCGCCTTCGCCGGGTTGTGGGAGCCGGGGGTCGCGGACGGACAGGCCGCCACGTGCACGATCCTCACGACGGAGCCGAACGATCTCGCGCGGGCCGTGCACGACCGCATGCCCGTCATCGTCCGGCCCGAAGACTACGCGCGCTGGCTCGACCCCGCCGCCGGCGGCGTCTCCGCGCTGCGCGCGCTCTTTGCTCCCTTCCCCGCGGAGGCCATGGCCGCCTACCGCGTGGGCACCGCGGTCAACGACCCCCGCTTCGAGGGGCCGCACTGCCTCGAGCCGGCGTGACCGCGGTGCCGTCGACGGACGGATGAGGTAATCTGCCGGCATGCCCCTCGCCCGCGCCGGCCGCCTCATCCGCCGCCAGTCCAAGGTCCGGGTCAAGGTGCCTCCCCTGCTCTTCGAGAGGACGCAGGCCGTCCTCGGCCGCATCCAGAAGCAGGTGGACGGCACCTTCCTGTCCTACTGGACCTCCACCAGCGGCTCCGTCTGCGACAACGACGTGATGGCCCTGCACGCGATCCTGGAACGGACGGGGCGCCGGGAGCGAATCGCCCTCTTCGTCAAGTCGGACGGCGGGAGCGGCATGGCCTCGCTGCGCCTCGTCCATCTTCTCCGGCAATACGCCAAGCGGCTCACGGTGATCGCGCCCCTCAACTGCGCCTCCGCCGCGACCATGCTCGCGCTGGGGGCGGACACGATCCAGATGGGCCCGCTCTCCTACCTCACGGCGGTCGACACCTCGCTCGAGCACGACCTCTCGCCCCTCGACCACACCAACCAGCTCGTGCCCGTCAGCAACGACGAGGTCGACCGCGTGATCCGCCTCTGGAAGGAGACCGTCGGCCGCCGTGGGGACGGGGTCAATCCTTACCAGGAGCTCTACAAGTATCTCCACCCGCTCGTCATCGGCGCCCTCGACCGGGCGAGCAGCCTTTCGCTCATGCTCTGCCGGGAGATCCTCGGCTACCACATGCAGGACGCCCGCAAGGCGGAGCGGATCGCGCGCCGCCTGAACTCCGCCTACCCTGCCCACCAGTACCCGATCACCGCGCGCGAGGCGCGGAGCCTGGGGCTCGACGTGCAGACGATCCCGACCGGGCTGGACCAACGGGTCCAGGAGCTGAACCTCCTCTACTCCGAGATGGGCCAGCGCGCCATCACCGACTACGACGAGGAGAACCACCACGACAACGAGATCACGAACATCCTCGAGGGCCGGGGGGTGCAGGCCCTCTACCAGGTCGAAAAGGACTGGCACTACCGCAAAGAGGAGCGGCGGTGGGTGTCGATCAACGACGTCTCGTCCTGGTACCGCTGCCGCTTCCGCGACGGCCGGGTGGTCAAGGAGAAGTTCCACATTCGCTAGGAAGTTCGGGGGGGTACGGAGTGAATCCGGCGCTCGCTGCCTCCCACCTACGGCTCAGGCGGGCTCCGGCCGGCGCTAGGGGTGCCCGGAGCGGTTCGGGATCAGGGGCCGCTGACGGTTACCGCCTCGTCTCGGCCCACCCCCTCGGGGTACGAGCCGAGGACGCGCAGCTCGCGCGCCATCGCGCGTAGCTCCCCGAGCGCCTCCCCCGCCGCCCCCCGCGGGTCCCCGAGCAGGTCCAGGTAGAACGAGTACTCCCAGGGGTGGCCCCGCAGGGGGCGCGACTCGAGCTTGCACAGGTCCACGCCCCGCGAGGCGAATGCCCCGAGCGCACGGTAAAGGGACCCGGGGACGTTCTTGAGGACGAAGACGATCGAGGTCTTGTTCGCGCTCTCGACCGGCCCCGGCTCGCACGCGAGGACCAGGAAGCGAGTGTAGTTCTCGGGGTCGTCCTCGATCCCCTCAAGGAGAACCTGTCCGCCGTGGAGCTGGGCGGCGAGCCGCGAGGCGATCGCGGCCTGGGTGGCGAGGCCGCCCTTCATGAGGTCCTGCACCGCCCCCGCCGTGTCGTAGGCGGTCACCGCCTCGAGCTGGGGCCGCTCGGCGAAGAACCGCCGGCACTGGGCGAGGGCAACCGGGTGCGAGGCCACGCGCCGGATCATCCCCAGCGAGGAGGCGGGGCGGGCGATCAGGCACTGGCGGATGCGGAGCTGAGTCTCGCCGACGATGTGGAGCGGCCGGCTCTTGAGCCGGTCGTAGTTCTCGTGGATGGAGCCGTGGAGGGAGTTCTCGATCGGGACCACACCGCGGTCGGCCCTGCCCTCCACCACGGCGTCGAACAGCTCGTCGAAGGTTGCCCGCGGAAGCACCTCGACCCCGCTCCCGAGCGCCCGCACCGCCGCTTCGTGGCTGAACGCACCCCGCTCGCCTTGAATGGCGACCTTCACCTGCTCGCCTGACACGCGTCCTCCTGTTGGGAAGATCTCGGCCTTAGGGATGAAGTGCGGAAGGAGGGACTCGAACCCCCACGCCCTCTCGGGCACACGGTCCTAAGCCGTGAGCGTCTGCCATTCCGCCACTTCCGCACGGATGGCGTCGCCCGCCAGTGTACCGCACTCGCCCGTGCTATCCTTCTCGGTCGCCCGCATGCGCGTCCGACCGCCTCGGGCGACCCCCTTATCGCGAGCGAGAAGGAGCCCCCTTGAAGGTCGATTTCGTCGAAGAGAGCGCGGTGCGCAAGGCGCTCGTCTTCCAGATCGAGCCCGAGGTCGTGCAGACGGAGATCGAGACCAGCGCGCGGGAGTACTCGCGACGGATCCGGCTCCCCGGCTTCCGCCCCGGCAAGATCCCACCCGAGGTGGTCAAGAAGCGCTTCCACAGCGAGATCCTCGGGGAGGCGGCAGAGAGGATCGTCAACCGGGTCGTGTTCGAGGAGCTGGAGGGCCGGGGACTGAAGCCCGTCGCCGCGCCGCAGGTCAAGGACCTCTCGATCGAGGAAGGCCGGCCGATGGCCTTCCGCGCCGTCTTCGAAACCCTCCCCATCGTCGAGGTGCCGGAGTGGAAGGGGCTGCGGGTCACCGCGCGGGGACCGAGCGTCACCGACGAGGACCTGGAGCGAGAGCTCGACCGGCTGCGGGACGAGGCCGCTCGCTTCGAGCCCGTGGAGGGCCGCCCCGCCCAGCGCGGGGACCATGTGCTGCTCGACCTCGCCTGGCGCCCGGTCGAGGGCGGCAAGGGCGGCCGGGACGACAACGCCCTGATCGAAATCGGCAACCCCGGGAACCACGAGGACATGAACCGCGGCCTCGAGGGGATGACGGGGGGCGAGACGAGGCAGATCGACGTGAGCTGGGCCGCGGATGCCGCTCCCGCCGTCGCCGGCAAGACGGTGCGCTACACCGTCACCCTCAAGGGGATCAAGCGCAAGGTCGTTCCGGAGGCGGACGACGAGTTCGCCAAGGACCTGGGCGAGTTCGACAGCCTGCCCGAGCTCAAGGAAAAGCTGCGCCGGCAGCTCCTCGTCGCCGACGAGCGGCGCGCGGAGCGCGAGGTCAAGGCCGCCCTCGTGGAGGCGCTGGCCCAGAGGGCGGGCTTCGAGGTCCCGGAGGCGCTCGTGGAGCGCCACATGACGGCACGGGCCGAGGGCCTGGCCCGCGGACTCGCCTGGCGGGGGATCGACCCGCGCCGCGCGGGCCTCGACTGGCGCGAGTACCGCGAGTCCACACGCGAGGACTCGGTGAAGGCGGCGAGGGCCGACATCCTGCTCGACGAGATCGCACGCCGGGAGGGGATCGACGTCTCGGAGGCGGAGCTCGAGGCCGAGCTCGCCCGCCTCGCGGAGCGCGCGGGTAAGTCCAAGGAGGCGTTGCGGCTGCAGCTCCAGCGCGACGGCGATCTCGGGGCGCTCCGCGCGCGCATCCGCGAGGAGAAGACCCTTGACTTGCTCAAGGCCAATGCTAGTATCGAGTTGACATGACGTCGTCTAACTCCTTCGCGGGCACGCTCATACCGATGGTGGTCGAGCAGACGGCCCGCGGGGAGCGTGCCTACGACATCTATTCGCGCCTCCTCAAGGACAACATCGTCTTCATCGGCACCGCCATCGACGACCTGGTGGCGAACCTCATCATCGCCCAGCTCCTCTTCCTCGAGGCGGAGGATCCGGAGAAGGACATCCACCTCTACATCAACAGCCCCGGCGGCGTGACGACGGCCGGGATGGCCATCTACGACACCATGCAGCTCATCCGCCCCGACGTGCAGACGATTTGCGTCGGACAGGCGGCCTCTTTCGGCGCCGTGCTGCTAGCGGCCGGTACCAAGGGCAAGCGCTTCGCCCTCCCGAACTCCCGCATCCTCATCCACCAGCCCTGGGGAGGGGCCCAGGGCCAGGCCTCGGACATCGCGATCCAGGCCAAGGAGATACTGAGGACCAAGGACCGCATCAACGAGATCCTCGCCTCGCACACCGGCCAGCAGTTCGAGAAGATAGCGGCCGACGCCGACCGCGACTTCATAATGGACGCCGAGCAGGCGAAGAACTACGGGATCGTCGACCACGTGATCGTCAAGCGGGAAAGATGAAGAAAGCCGGCGGTGACGAGGTTCTCCGCTGTTCGTTCTGCAACAAGGACCAGAACGACGTCCGCAAGCTGATCGCCGGCCCCACCGTCTTCATCTGCGACGAGTGCGTGGACGTCTGCAACGACATCATCGCCGATGACCGCCGGACGGAGGGCCGGGCCGGCCGCACCGGACTGCCCACGCCGCAGGAGATCAAGAAGTTCCTCGACGAGTACGTCATCGGGCAGGAGCAGGCCAAGAAAAAGCTCGCGGTTGCCGTCTACAACCATTACAAGCGCATCGAGATCAGCAAGCAGCGGATCCGGAACGACGTCGAGCTGACCAAGTCGAACATCCTCCTCATCGGCCCCACCGGCACCGGAAAGACGCTGCTCGCGCAGACGCTCGCCAAGCTCCTCTCCGTCCCCTTCACGATCGTGGACGCCACCACCCTGACCGAGGCCGGCTACGTGGGGGAGGACGTCGAGAACATCATCCTCAAGCTCCTCCAGTCCGCGGGCGGCGACATCGAGAAGTGCCAGGAGGGCATCATCTACATCGACGAGATCGACAAGATCTCCCGCAAGGACGAGAACCCGTCGATCACCCGCGATGTCTCCGGGGAGGGTGTTCAGCAGGCGCTGCTCAAGATCCTCGAGGGGACGGTGGCCAACGTCCCCCCGCAGGGCGGGCGCAAGCACCCGCACCAGGAGTTCTACCAGATCGACACCACGAACATCTTGTTCATCTGCGGCGGGGCCTTCGTGGGCCTGGACAAGATCATCGACCGCCGGGTGGGCAAGAAGACCCTGGGCTTCCGAACGGATTCCAAGGGCCAGCCCGCTCCCTCGGTCCGGGACAAGACCAGCCTCATCGGCCAGGTCCAGCCACCCGACCTCATCAAGTACGGCCTCATCCCCGAGTTCGTGGGACGGCTTCCGGTGGTCGCCGCCCTCCACGACCTCGACAAGGCCGCCCTCGTCGAGATCCTCACGCAGCCCAAGAACGCCATCATCCGGCAGTACCAGCGGTTGTTCGAGTACGAGAACGTGAAGTTGCGCTTCGCCGACGACGCGCTGGAGGCGATCGCCGACCTCGCCATCCAGCGCAAGATCGGCGCCCGCGGTCTGCGTATGATCATCGAGGACCTCATGCTCGACCTCATGTACAACCTGCCTTCGATGAAGAAGGTCCGGGAGTGCGTGGTGACACGAGAGGTGGTCCTCGACCGGGAGAAGCCGCCCACCCTCATCGAGAAGGCAGGCTAGGCGCGGTAAGCCTCTCCCGTGCTACCTTTGGAGGCGGCGCCCCGCACCCGGAGCCGGGTGTGAGCGTGCGGGGGGATTAGGCCATGTTTGGGCGTGACCGGATGGATGTGATCGAGAACCTCCCCATGGTGCCGCTGCGGGACGTCGTTGTGTTCCCGCAAATGATGATCCCCTTCGTGGTCGGGCGTGCGAGCTCGATCAAGGCCCTCGACCACGCGCTCGCCAAGGGCAAGCGCATCTTCCTCTCCGCCCAGCACGACGCCGCCCGCGACAACCCCTCGCCGGAGGAGATCTTCACCCTCGGCACCGTCTGCAACATCGTCCAGAGCCTGAAGCTCCCCGACGGCAACGTGAAGGTGCTCGTCGAGGGCCTCGAGCGCGCGCGGGCCCTCGAGTTCAAGGACGAGGGGGGTTTCCTCCGGGTGGTGGCGAAGGTCATCCCGAGCCAGTCAGAGGCGGGGGCGGGGCTCGAGGGGTTGATGTCCAAATCCATCGCCCTCTTCGAGCAGTACGTGAAGCTGTCGAACCACCTCCACTACGACGCGATGCTGGCGGCAGTTCGGGTGGAGGACCCGGGCAAGCTGGCCGACACCATCGCCTCCCACCTCGTCGTCGCCGTGGAGGAGAAGCAGAACCTGCTCGAGATCTTCTCCGCCCAGGAGCGGTTGACGAGGATAGCCACCATCCTCGAGACCGAGGTCGACAAGCTCAACGTGGACCGCCGCATCCAGGGCCGCGTCAAGAAGCAGATGGAGCGGGCCCAGAAGGAGTACTACCTCAACGAGAAGATGAAGGCGATCCAGAAGGAGCTGGGTCGCAAGGACGAACGCCAGAGCGAGGTCGACGAGCTCCGCAAGAAGATCGAGCTCGCGCGCATGTCCAAGGACGCGGAGGAGAAGGCGCTACAGGAGCTCAAGCGGCTCGAGGCCATGCCCCCAATGTCGGCGGAGGCCACCGTCTCCCGCAACTACCTCGACTGGCTGATCGCGGTGCCCTGGGCGAAGAAGAGCCGGGAGCGCAGGGACCTCCACGCCGCGGAGAGGATCCTCAACGAGGACCACTACGGGCTCGAGAAGATCAAGGAGCGGATCGTCGAGTTCCTGGCCGTGCGTCAGCTCGTCAACAGCCCCAAGGGCCCGATCCTCTGCTTCCTGGGTCCCCCGGGGGTCGGGAAGACCTCCCTCGGCCGCGCGATCGCCCGCTGCACGAACCGCAAGTTCGTGCGCCTCTCCCTCGGCGGCGTGCGGGACGAGGCCGAGGTCCGCGGGCACCGGCGCACCTACATCGGGGCCTTCCCCGGACAGATCGTCCAGATGATGAAGAAGGCGGGCACCAAGAACCCCGTCTTCCTGCTCGACGAGGTCGACAAGATGTCGATGGACTTCCGGGGTGATCCCTCGGCCGCCCTCCTCGAGGTCCTCGACCCCGAGCAGAACCACTCCTTCACCGACCACTACCTCGACGTCGAGTTCGACCTCTCCTCGGTCTTCTTCATCGCCACCGCCAACGTGCTGCACACGATCCCGCAGGCGCTCCAGGACCGCCTGGAGGTGCTGCGCCTGCCCGGCTATACCGAGCGGGAGAAGATCGAGATCGCGCAGCGCCACCTGATCCCCAAGCAGATCAAGTCGCACGGGCTCAAGCCGGAGAACGTCGGCTTCACCGAAGAGGCGCTCCAGGAGACCATCCGCCGCTACACGCGCGAGGCGGGGGTGCGCAACATGGAGCGCGAGATCGCCTCGATGCTCCGCAAGGTGGCGCGCAAGGTCGTGCTGGAGGGGCGCGAGTACTCGATCGAGATCACCGCCGAGCGGTTGAGCGAGTACCTCGGCGTCCCCCGCTACCGGGCGAGCCGCCAGGAGGAACGCCACGAGGTGGGCCTCGCCACCGGCCTCGCCTGGACGGAGGTGGGCGGCGAGATCCTCCCCATCGAGGTGACGCTCATGCCGGGCAAGGGCGCCCTTCGCCTCACGGGCAAGCTCGGCGAGGTGATGCAGGAGTCGGCCCACGCCGCGATGTCGTTCGTGCGATCCCGGGCCGAGGAGTACGGCATCCCCCGCGATTTCAACCGGCGGCTCGACGTGCACATCCACGTCCCGGAGGGCGCGATTCCCAAGGACGGCCCCTCCGCCGGCATCACCATGTGCGCCGCCCTCGTCTCCGCGCTCACGCGCATGCGGGTGCGGCACGACGTGGCCATGACGGGCGAGATCACGCTGCGGGGCAAGGTGCTGCCGATCGGCGGGGTGAAGGAGAAGCTGCTGGCGGCGCACCGGATCGGCGTCTCCACCGTCATCCTGCCGCGCGAGAACGAAAAGGACCTCGCGGACGTGCCCAAGAACGTGATCGAGGGCGTGCGCGTGGAGCTCGTGGACCACATCGACGAGGTCCTGAAGATCGCCCTCCTCCCGCCGGAGATCCCGCCGCCGACGGTCGCGGCGGAGCCCCCGGGGGAGAGCCTCGGCCAGGTGTCGGACGGCATGACCCACTGACCGGGGCGGCGGCGCCCGAGAGGTGGGGCGCCGCCAACTCCCCC
>Ga0209641_10002419_pt1 | contig 16104 bp, 15 predicted proteins | sample RifCSP16_1_FD_184022 | JGI IMG/M metagenome (GOLD analysis project Ga0209641, IMG submission 184022) | Soil microbial communities from Rifle, Colorado - Rifle CSP2_sed 16_1 (SPAdes) (version 2) | ecosystem: Environmental > Terrestrial > Deep subsurface > Rock core/Sediment | place: Rifle...
CAATAGTGGTCTTGGCGGGACTTTTACCGGTTTAAAAACCTTGCGATATTACTTTTTCCCGCCCCCGAAATCAAGGGGAAAAAACCGCGCGGATGTCCCTCCAGAGAAGGTCGACCCCCGATCGGGTCTTCGCGGAGACGACCACCGGGGGGCCTCCGCGTTCCAGCCACGGCGGCCCGGAAAAACGGGAAGCGAAACCGGGAATCTCCCTCGGCTTCACCTTGTCCGCCTTCATGCCCACCCAACGGTACGGTACGCCCAGGGATCCGAGGTGTTCCGCAAGCATCTCTTCCTCTTCCTCCGCGCCGCGCCGCACATCCACCAGGAGGTAGACCTTCCTCAGGAGGCGGCATCCGGAGAAATACCCTTCGACGAGCGTTTTCCACCCTTCGCGCTCCGCCCGGGAGACCTTCGCGAACCCGTATCCGGGAAGATCGGCGAAAGCAAACCGCCCTTCGATCTCGAAGAAGACGATCCCGCGCGTCCTGCCGGGCGTCCGTCCCACCCGGGCAAGCCGGGCGTGCCCCACCAGGGCGTTCAGCAGCGATGATTTCCCCACGTTGGACCGGCCCGCAAAAGCCGCCTGGGGGAGCGGGATCTTCGGCCATCCCTCGCCTGTCGGATCGAACATGAGGAAACGGGGCGGGACGGCCACGGGCTCTCCCCTCTACTTTTTGAGAACCGCCTGGACGGCCTTTTCGAGCGTTTCCTCCGCTGCACGGCCCATCCCGGCAAAAGCGACCTTCCCCCCCCTGTCCACGAGAAACAGGGTGGGTATCTCCGTCACCCGGTACGCATCGGCGACCTTGAACATCCGCTTTTCGTCCCCCTCGTCGAGAAGAACCCGGAAGGTGTACCCCTCCTGCTTCGCGAATCCCGCGACCATCGCCTTGAGGGGCTCCCCGTCCAGGGAAACCGCCGCCACGTCGACGTCGCCACCGTACTTATTCTGGATCTTCTGCAGGACCGGAAGATTGGCGCGGCACGGATCGCAAAAAACGGAAAAAAAGACGAGGAGAAGCGGCTTTTTCCCGCCCTCCTCGCCGAAGGAAAATTTTGTCCCGAGCAGGTCCGGGAGGCGGAACGCAGGCGCGCCGGCCCCGGGGCCCAGCGAGGGGATTTTCTCCGGGGCGCTTTCCGGCGCCCGGTCCGGTGCCTGCTCTTTCCCCTGGGCCAGGGTCAGCCCGCATGCCAGGAGGAGGACCCCCGCCGCAAGGGGGAGAGCCTTCCGGATCCCGCGCCTCATCGGACTTCCCTACACGTCGCCCAGCACCTTCTCGTTCACCGTGATCTTCGCCTTCTTCTTCTGCTCCTCGAGGTAGGCATTCATCGCGGACTTGCGCTTCTCGTTCTGGAGGAAGCCCCGAAGCTGTTCCTTGATCATCATGAAGGGGACCTTTTTCCCTTGCTGGACGAACATCTCGGGGTGCTCCTTGAAGTAGGCCTCGACCTCCTTGTCGGTCGCCATGGCCTCCTTCTCGAGAACCTTCGCCGCCAGCAGATCGATGAGGATCGACCTCTCGATATCCGCGCGGCTGGTTTTGATCCACTCGGTCCCCTCGATCCCCTGCTTCTTCGCGTAGGCGGCGAGCGACCTGCCGGTCATTTCCCGGGTGAGGACCCGGTTGATCGCCACGGGGTTGCGGACGATGTCCCTGTCCCCGTGCATCCCCCCGGCATTCTGCTCCAGTTGCGCTCTCACATAGCCGTAGGTGACGTTGTCCCCGGCGGCGGTCCCCAGGACGGCGTCGTCCGGAACCTTCTCGCCCTGTACGATCCGGTTCACCATCGGCTGGACGATCTCGGACGGGAACTCCTTGTTGGCGGCCGCGATCAGATCCTGCTGGATTTTCCGGATCTTCGCCTCGGAAACCGAGCGCTGCGCCCGCACGTTCGCATTGTTGTCGGAAAGGGTGTTGTCGGCCGCCTTCATCTTCTTTGCCTCGGCCTGGATATCGTCCTTCGAGACGATTCCCTTGGAAGCGACCTCCTTCCGGAACAGGGCGGTGATCAGGGCGCTCTGCCCGCTTTTCTTCAGGAAGTTGCGGAATTCGTCCGTGTTGTCCAGCCCTTGCGCCCGGGCGTCCTGCGCGAGCAGGCGTCCCGCGATCAGCCGGTCCAGGGCCTCTTTTTTCTGCTCCGGCGTAACCCCCGCAACGGCGGTCAACCCGCCGCGCACCCCGAGGAATTCCCGAAGCTCGGTCATTTTGATCGCGTCGCCGTTCACCTCGGCCACCGTTTCATTCTTTGCTTGCGGCTTGGAGCAGCCCAGTACGCCGAATGCGGCAACGACGACGACCAGGGACAGGGCACTTCGAACAAACGATCGGTTCACGATTTTTCTCCTCTATCTTTGGGGGATTCCGGAAATACCGACTACCGAATTAGAACACAATCCGCTTCCCGGATTCAATGGCGGATGATCCGGTGGGCGGAGACACAAGCCGCAGAGGAGGAACCATTACCTGGATTTGGGTGAGGATGCGGCAACCTCTTGGGTGTCGCGGGACTCCCGCTTGTCGAAGGATTCCGACGCGAAGTACGCCATCCCCCGGCAGCCGCTGTGCGCAATGCAGGAATCGCAATCGACGGGAACCGAGTGGGTCGCCTCGACGACCCGCATCCGCTGCGGCGACCCCCAGATCCTCTCGAAAGGGGTTTCGAGGAGATTCCCGAGGCGGATGGGAATGGAGTCGCATGGATAGACGTTGCCGTCCCAGTCCACGTAGGCAACCCGGGTCCCCGCCTCGCAACCGAAAAACTCGACGCGCTTTCCCCCTTCTTCCGTGAAGATATTCCGCAGGAGCCGGCAGAGGAAGAAATCGTGGACGACGATTCGCTTCCCCCCCAGGGAAATCCGGGAGGCGTCCAATTTCTGCGACAGCTCCCGAAACTGCCCGGAGCTTGCGACCGGGATGTGCCCCACCGCGGCAAGGGCGCGGACGGCGTTGACGTTGGGAAGATGCAACTCCTTCGCGCCGCTTTCCGCGAAATCCTCGAGAACCCGCGGCAACAGGTGGATGGTCCCCTCGTCCGGCGTGAAGGAAACCGCGCGCGCGTCCTCGGGGATGCAGCGGGAAAACGTATTCCCCCCCTCGATGGCCCAGAGGAAGGTAATGGGATACCCCCAGCGGGACGCCGCAACGGCCCTTGCGGTAAGCCCCACCGTCGCCTCGATCTTCGGGTGGCACTTGTGGATCTCGGTGAAGATTGCGGAGAGTTCGTCGATCCCCTTCTCGCCTTCGATCCGAAGTTCCACGAACTGCGGCGCGATCTCCCGGATCTGCCGGGCGATCCTCTTGGGACGCCCGACCCGCCCGCCGAAGTCGACGTCCCAGCGCACATGGGTCGGCAAGAAAAATTCCAAACCCTCTCCCCGATCGGAAATTGCCTCATTATACCCTGAACCGGTGACCGTCCGGGGAATGGCAGACACATTTCGTGCCGGCGCAGGTTCGGGCGGAAGCGGAAGACCGATCCGTAATGTCGAGGCAGGCGGTTTCTTCGGCGGCAACGCTATCTCGGTGCACCCGGAAAGAACCGCGAGGCAGAGCTACGCGGTGCAAAGTTTCCTTACGATGTTTTCCAAAGCGGCCCTTGCGGAGATTGCGACGCATCGAGGCTCACCCAGCCCTTTTCCTCGAGTCCACGGAGAAATTCCCCCACTTCCTGCTCCGTTTCTTGCGTATCGGATTCCAATAGCGCGGCGACATCCCGCGCGATCTTTTCCGTCGTGTTGATCCCGTTGATCCGGGTCCAAACCTCGGCGCCCACGAGATTCAACTGGTGGATGGCACCCTGGACCATGAGCGTCAGGACACCCAGGTCCTCGTACCCCTCCCCTTTGCGCGCCCGCTCCCGGGCCAGATCCCGCATCCCTTCCTCCAGCCTCCATATGACTTCGGGGTTCCGCTTCGGCCGCACGTTTTGTCACACTTCCGTCACGCGGATCCGGCCCGGGTCGGACACCCCGATCCCCGCCTCGCCCGCCATCCGGATGTGAGCAACCTCGTGAGCCTTCAGGCCGAAGAGGGCTTGCGCCGCCACAACGTCCGCGGCCACGATATCGGCGGAGGCAAAGATCTTGCCTGCGTTCCTTACGTCCTCAAGATTCCCTCCCGACGGGCCGTTTCGCAGGAGGATCCGGGTGGCGTCGATCACCGTGAGACGGGTGCGGACCCTCTGGTTGAGGTCGACGAGGCACTCCGGAAGCCGGAAATGGATCTGGCCGCGGTTTCCGCCCATCACCCCCATCATGTTCTTGAGCCCCAGGGTGACCGTGGCCAGGGAGTGGTGCTTGGCCACCGGAACGTTGACGATCTTGTCGGCTTCCAGGGCGTCCCGGTAGAGGTCCCATTGCGGGAGGAGGATGGCGCCCGGGATCTCCGTCCTCTGGAACTTCCGGTCCTCCACGTGGTAGACGCGAAGGAAGTCGCCCGCGTGGTGCTTCCTTGCGTACGTCTCCACCGCCCGCTGGATGCCGCTGTTCACGTAGCAACGCCTCGGCTCGTTGCAGGTGCGGTCGAACACGCGCACCTCCTTCGCCCCGGCGGAGAGGCACAGCCCCGCTACGGCGACGACCACGTCCGGATCGGTGTTGGCGGCCTGCTCGGGGGTCCGGTCCCACCCGATGTTCGGCTTCAGGACGACCACGTCCCCCCGGGAGATGAACGCCCGGATCCCGCCGATGGCCTCGACCGCCCTGCGGACGTTGTCCGACGCGCCTGCGCCCGACGCCACCACCACCTGCGCGATATTTTCCCCCGCGGCCGCCTCGCGCAGGAAGGAGCCGAGGGGGCCCGGCAGCCCGGCCCCTCCCGCCACCAGCCCGGCGCCCCACGCCATGGCGGTTCCGGCCGTCGCCCCGAGATATTGCAGAAACTGCCTGCGGCGCATCCCGCAGCGGCTCATCGACCCTCCGGATATCCGGCACTCAAATTTTTTATGCTACCACGACCTCATGATTCTCAAGAAACAAATCCCATCCGGAAGGGAAGAACCGGGAATCCGCGCACTCCCCCGTTTCCCACCGACGGAGGTTGAAGGTATAGTATACCCCGTCGGTCCACTTCGACCGGGGAGGGAAAGGACGATTTTGTCGTCGCGGATGGCGGCTGGCCGGCCGGAAGGCAAGGAAGAGAGAATCCCGCGCGTCCTCGTCGCCATTCCGGCGTACAGGGAGGAAAAATCGGTCGGGGGGATCGTCTCCTCCCTCCGTCGGAAATTCCCCTACGACGTCCTCGTGGTGAACGACGGGTCGCCGGACGGCACCTCCGCCGCGGCCAGGCAGGCGGGTGCGATGACGCTGGATCTTCCCTGCAACCTGGGGATCGGGGGCGCCCTCCAGACGGCGTATCTCTTCGCCCGCGATCACGGGTATGACGCCCTGGTCCGCATCGACGCGGACGGCCAGCACGAGGTCGAGGACATCCCCCGCGTGCTCGAGCCGGTCCTCCGGGGCCAGGCCGACGCCGCCATCGGGTCCCGGTTCCTGGGCGGCAACGAATATAAGGTCTCCATCCCGCGCATCTTCGGCATCCGGTTTTTCCGGTGGCTCGTCCGCTGGAACACCGGCTACCGGGTGACGGATCCGACGTCGGGGTTTTTTGCCGTGAACCGCCGGATGATCGAGTTCTACTCCCGCAACTACCCATCGGACTATCCGGAGGTGGACGCCTACATCCTCATGCATCGTCTCCGGGCGAGAACAACGGAGGTCCCCGTCCGGATGTACGAGCGCGCGGAGGGGAAATCCTCCATCACCACGTTTCGGGCGATGTATTATATGGTGAAGGTGACGCTTTCGTTTCTCATCAACCGCATCCGGAGGTTCGGATGAGCAGGATTTCCGTCATCGCCGTTCTGGCTTCCGCGATGCTCCTCCTCTATATCCTGGAAATGGTGCGCCGTCGAAGACTCCGTGAGGAATATTCCATCCTCTGGCTGGCCGGCGGCGTGATCATGCTCGTTTTCTCGCTGAAGAGGGATTGGCTGGAATGGGTTGCGGACGCGGCGGGGATCTACTATCCCCCCTCCTTCCTGTTCCTCATCGGCATGCTCTTCATCCTGCTCATCCTCATCCACTTCTCGATCACGATCTCCCGGCTCTACCATATGAACAAGAAGATGGCGCAGGAGATCGCGCTGATGAAGGGGAAAGCAGAACCGGAGTAAAGCGAACATCCCCGACCGTATCAACTATATTTCGTAGTTAGTTTTTTTATCGTCGCTCCAATAGATCCACCGGTTTTGCACCGGCATTCGGATATGGATTTCACGTGGAGATCTTCTCGATGAAGCCTCGCCTTCTTTCCCTTATCCTTTGTCCGAAATGCAAGAGTTCACTGGACCTGGAAATCTCGCATGAGGAAAAGGGGGAAATCCTGGAGGGGGGGCTTTTCTGCCGCCCCTGTGGGTCGAATTTTCTCATCCGGAGGGGGATACCCCGTTTCGTTGAACTGGACGATTACGTGAGTACATTCAGTTTCGAATGGAACAAATTCCATGACGTTCAGATCGACATCCTCAATGCCACCAACGAGTCGGAAAAAACCTTTCAAGGAAAAACCGGGTGGACGCCGGGCGACTTGAAGGGGAAACTGGTGCTCGACGTGGGAGTTGGAGCGGGTCGTTTCGCGGAAGTCGTTTCCCGCTGGGGTGCGGAGGTCATCGGGACGGACCTGAGCTTTGCCGTTGATGCCGCCTATGAAAATGTAAGGAAACGCGAGAACGTCCACATCCTCCAGGCGGACCTTTTTCAATTGCCCTTCCGGGGAGCCGTTTTCGACGCGATTTATTCCATCGGCGTGCTCCACCACACTCCGGCCACGAAGAAGGCCTTCGATGCTGTTGTGACTTATCTAAAACCCGGCGGGGAGTTCGCCGTGTTCCTTTATGCCCATGGTCATTACTCGTATTTCAGCGACATTTGGAGAAAATTCACGACCCATGTGCCGCATCGGATTCTTTACTACCTCTCCGCCCTTTCGATACCGCTCTATTACCTCTACAAACTCCCCTTTTTGGGATTGGGACTCCGGTTCCTGTTCCCGATGAGCCAGCATCCTAACCCCCGATGGAGGTGGCTGGACACCTTCGACTGGTATACCCCGAAATACCAGCACAAGCATACGTGGCCGGAGGTTTATGGCTGGTTTCTCGAAAACGACTTCGAACATATCCGCTTATTGGAAGAGTCGAGAGACTTTTCCCTGTTGCATATCAATATGCGAGGCAAACTCCCGACGGGAAACAATCCGTAGCATAAACATGGTTCAATATCTTCTCCGGTAGACATACTCGTCGTTTCCGCTGCCGAAGAATCCCAGTTTCAATGGGATACTATCTTCCAGAAGAAATCTTCGCTCAAGCGCGAAACCAAGGCTTTCCATCAAACGATCAACCTCATTCGGTGCTATGGATTCGTATGGGTAGCCGCCCATCCAATCGTGCACGTCGTGAAAGAAATCCATTCCGCGGTTTTTTTTATACTCCTGCAAATACGATGGGAAGCTTTTCCTGCTGAGAAACATGTTTCCTTTGAACAAGCACAAGTATAATGACCGTGCGAATTTTTGCATTCCTGGAGATGTCTTCGAATACCACCGTTTTTCCCATCCCCAAAAACGGCACATAAGCGTTTTCCGATAAAGCGCAAACACGAACAGACCCCCGGGCTTCACGAGTCTCGATGCCAGCGAAATGGCCTCATTCATCGATCCCGTGTGGTGAAGAACTCCCCAAGAATAGACCACCTCGAAATGCCCGTGAATTTCGGGACGAAGGTCAAACACACTGGCTCCCAGAACGGTGGAATCGGTTTCCTGTGCGTACCGGTTGAGGATCTTCTCCGTCGTTTCAACGGACTTCGGATCGAGATCTACCGCCAAAATACGTGAGGTTCCCATTTGCGCCGCCGCGAGAGAATGAAGACCGGAGCCACAACCGATATCGAGAAACGATTTCCCGCACAATTCCTCTTTGGGAACCAGCTTGGCGAGACCAACACCGGCTTCCCGGATCCTTTCATCATTGATCAAAACGGAATACCGTTCCCAGTTCTCCCCGAATTCAAAATGAGCTTCTAATTCTTTCCGTTCTTGTTTATTCATTTCTCCATCCGTTTTGTACATGGAGCATTTTCCATAATGCGCCCTCATATTCCCTTACTATCCTTTGAATCGCAAAACTATGAGCCCGCATCATGCCTTCCCTCGCAATTTTCTTTCTTCTTTGATCATCCTCCAACAAATCCCGGATTGCGTCGGCCAATTCCTTTTCATTTCCCGGATTCACCAACACCCCGTTTTCCCCGTCCACGATTATTTCTTCGGGACCCGTTGGACATCTCGTCGATATCACCGGTATGCCAAGGATCATCGCCTCCACCAAGGCATTCGGGAACCCTTCATATAAAGATGAGAGCACGAATATGTCTGAACGACTTAAATATTTATATGGATTCCTTTTGAATCCAAGAAATTCGACTCTGTCCTGGATTCCCAACTCCAAGGTCAACTTCTTTAAATTTTCTTTCTCTTGTCCATCTCCCAAAATACATAACTTGCATCGGATAGAATAAGTATCCAGAATATAAATGGCTTTTATCAGGTAAGAAAACCCCTTTTGAGGAGTTACTCTTCCCATTCCCATGATAACGGGGATCTCATTATTGACTGCCTCACCGTCATTCTCTTTGGATAAGTTCATTATCGAATCGATATCTACAGGATTATATATAACTAGTATTTTCCTTTGGGGGATGTTATACATATCATTTAATTGTGATTTCATTTCTTCTGAATTAACAATGATTAAATCGGCATATTTGTAAAAATACTTTATTATCACTCTTCTGATATATTCCTCAATGAGTCCTTCATTTGATTTGGACAGCGAATATCTTTCGCTGATCGCAATTGGCACCTTAATGCCACTTATCCACCGGGAAACCAACGCAATGAAATTGGTATACCACATAAAGCTCAGAATGATATCGGGGCGTTCTTCCACCATCAGTTTCGACAATTTCTTTGCTAATCTTATAAAAACAGTACCAAAAATTTTCCACTTCACATCAATGCCCTTCAGGCTGAATATATGGATGTCATCCGGAACCAGGTCCAAATATTCGCCTTTCTTTTCAAAAAGCACTAATGTGGGATTGAACTTCTTTCGGTCAATATTTTTTAAAATGTTCAGAAATACCCGCTCGGCACCTCCCCCACCCATCGTTGGAATCACGAAAAATATTTTCATCTATTTTCTCGCGTGGGCCACCATAAAATTATAATTTCCCATTTCCTTAATATATATATGCAGCACCCTCAACCAGAGTTCCAAGAAAGAGTACTGTTGATGTTTGCAGTATTTCAACGCCTCGATTTTCTTTAAATAGAAATAATCTTTCCAAACGGAAATTTTTGTATCTGAATACGAGTGAAGACCAAGCAAGTGCTTCAATGACTTCGGAGAATAAAAAAATGGATGGTGGATGGAATACAAGGAGAAGTTGATGGGTTCGGCTATTTCTATAAATTTACATAATCTTTCATATATGGTCCCGAACTGATAAGGAATTTCTACAATCAGGTAACCGCCCCTCTTGAGGGATAAATGTATTTTTTTCAATAAGTTATGCGGATCGACAATATGCTCCAACACGTGGTTCATGTAGACCACGTCATATTTCTCCCTTCCGATGTCCATCTCCAATGCATCCCCGCCAGCCAATTCGATCCCGTATTTTTCCCTCGCCTTTCTGCGCGCGAATTCGGACGGCTCGATCCCCTCGGCCACCATCCCGGCCTTTATCGCCTCGTTCACGAATTCCCCTGTGGCAGCACCGATATCCAGTATCACGATGCCAGTGGATTTCATCAGTTCTGATATTTTTTTGATTCTTCTTTTAAAATAGGGAATTCTTTCCCTCGCGAGTTCCTCATAATTTTCCGGGATATTTTCGAAATACTCTTTTTCATATATCGATCGGTAACGATCGACCGAATTTATGGGAAAGAGCCATCTTAATAAACATTCCCTACATTTCATGATACTTAACGATTCTGGGAGTCCAAGGTAACTCATTGAATGATTATCGATTACGATTTTAGAAGAGCCGCAGATGACACAGTTTTCCATGTGAAATATATTATCGAACGGAGGTTTTCATATATATATTATATATATTGCATTGATAATGTTTTACGCCGGTTTATCCTTGAACCGTAAATTATCGACTATTATTTGAAATTCCATGGACTTTTCTTTCCAGGATACTATCAGGTATAGCGATAATCCTATCATTGCGGAGAATAGGGCTGCGAATATTCTTGATTGGATAAAACTCAACAGAAACAACACTATATAATTAACAATCCCGGATAGGCTTGCCCAATAAAGAATCTTCTTCAATGGAATTAACAATTCTTCCAATTGCATATCCCCTATTATTTTATAAATGGAAACCATGATCAATATAGAAGATACAAGATAACTGATGGAAGTAGATAGAGCAATCCCAACATGTCCATAAAACTTCATCAAAACCCAATTAAGAGTAACGTTCATGAATATATTGAAGAACGATATATAAGCCAGGACTTTTGTCATCTGCAACGCAGTAAGGATCCGCACACCGAGTATCCCGACGCCCATCGCAATCATCCCCAAAGAAAAAGCCTTCCAAGCGTTTGAAACAAACAGGGTCGAATAATTATCGAAAACTCCCCGTTGAAACACGAGTTCGACAACAGGTTCCCCTACAATTAATATAATTATCGTGATGGGCAACAATATGTAGAAAACCACCCGGATCCCTAGTTTAAACGTGTTCTTCATTTCGACCAAATTCCCCTTGGCAACATAATGGGACAGAAACGGTAATACTGCGGAGCCAATGCTGTAAATAAAGACTTGGTGGAAGATATTATTCATGTTGCTGGCATAATTCAATGCCGAGACACTCCCCGCCGGGAGAACCGAGGCCATGATCTGGTCGACCGCCAAATTCACGTTTGTGAAAAGAATGCTGAGAAACATCGGGACCAGATTATGGAATACCAGTGGAAATCCAACATTGGCAAACCGGTATGTGAGTGCCACACCCATTCTCTCCCGGTATGCTCCCCACAATGAAATTCCGCACTGGGCGCAACTTCCCAGGACCATCCCGAATGCCAAAGCATGAATCCCTTGGTATAAAAAGATCAACAAATATAAAAAAGACAATGAGATATTTACCAGGCCACCGAAAATCGGCAACCCGAATTTTCTTTTCGAATGGAACAGGCTATTGATGATTTCCGAGGCCCCGGAGATAACGATCGCCGGAGAAATAATCCTCAGGATCTTCCCGGCAAGTCGCGTTTTTTCCGTTCCGAACCCGGGGGCCAACAGGCCAACGATGGATTCGGAAAATAAAAACATCAACACACCCAGGGATAGAAAAATGATCACGGAAAGGGTGAAAAACGAATTAAACAATAGGATACCCATTCTTTCCTCTCCCTTTTCGGAGAGATCAACAATAACCGGAATGATGCTGTATTGCATGGAGGAAACCAGGATCCCGTTCAAGATCAAGAAGGGAATATAGGCGATAAAGAAGGAATCCAGCTCGTTGCCCGTCCCGAAATATTTCGCGACCACGATGGATTTTCCCGCACTGACGAGAAAATTGGCGAAATTGCCAAGAGAGATGATGATCGAGGCTCTTGCTAACGTCGTCATAGGGCGGCCATGTTTCCAATCAGAAGCAATTTGTTGGGAACCAATTGGGTATGGAAGAAACCGAGGTCAAAATCAACTCAATAATCTTCGATAGAGTGCCATATATTTGGGAAATATTGCCTCCAAGGTAAACCGCTCCTGAATCGCCCGGAGCGCCCCCCTCCCCGTTGTTTCCCGGAGTGATTCATCCGACAGGAGTTTCATGAGGCCCTCTGCCAGGGACTCCGGATCCCCCGGATCGACGAGAACGCCGGAGATCGAATCCTCGACCAGGTCCAGGACCCCTCCAATCCGGGTCGCCACCGACGGCAACCCACATGCCATTGCCTCCAAAAGGGAATTGGGGAGTCCTTCCTGGAGGGACGGCAATACAAAAAGGTCGCTGGCCCGCAGATAATCTGGCACATTGGCTACCCTCCCTCCAAAACGCACGGAATCGCCAAGTGACAATTTCCCCGCCATCTTTTTTAACGTATCTTCCAAGGGACCTTCGCCAAGGATCAGCAGAAATGCGCTGGGAAATCTTTTTTGAACCTCTTTCCAAGCCTGCAATAAATATTCGATCCCTTTCCTCTCCACAAACCTTCCCGCGGAACAAACCATCGGGCCCGGGGGAAGCGCAAGCAATTCCTTCCTTCGATTCCGGTCGTCCACACCGGGGGGGAAAAACTGGCCCGCATCGACAAAGTTTCTGATGGAGGTAACCCTTCCCTCGGGGATTCCGTCCCTGATAAGGTCTTGTCGGATCTCCTTGCTGATGGCGATAAAAGAATCCACCTGTTTCATTTGTAAAGCAAGAAGATTACCCAGCAACCCATACCGTCCCCGCAACGATCCCGCCTCGGTACCGAGTTTGGCGGCTGCAACCTTGGCCACGACTTTCTTCTCCATGAACTTGAGGAAGGGGAGGCAGACAAACAAGGGGATGCTCGCACCATGGAAATGCACTATGTCGTAATCATTCCTTCGTCGGAGCAACACGACTAGACAACCAACGGAAAATAGAAGTGAAATCAAAATGTTTTGAAGACTAACCTCCTCGAGGATATGTTTTTTCGGGGATAGAGAGGGTACCCGGATTACCTCTACCCCGGGAGAGAAAGTGGCGACTTCCGCAAACCCCATTTTTCTTGCGATCACGAATAGATCTACCCCTTCCTGTTTGAGCCGTTCAGAAAGAAGCTGCGCCTGCCGGCCCAGTCCCCCCAGGTTCGGATGGTAGAGGGAGGACACTATGCAGACCTTGAGGCTCACCGATCGAGGAACCTCCTGTGCCATAACTCCAGCATCAGGAGATTGTATATATGGTATTGCCAGAACCATTCCCTTTTTGCATGCTCATCGAGAATCCGACGGACTTTTTCCGGACGAAAATATCCGCGCTGCATCGCCACGGATGATAATAGGATATCGTATACGAAGTCCTTCTTCTCTTCCCGAAACCATTTGTCCAGCGGGACACCAAACCCCATTTTCGGCCTGTACAACAGTTTTCTTGGCAAGAAGCGCTCAAAGATTTTCTTCAACACATACTTGTTCTTCAACCCGCGCATCTTCAGGTTCACCGGGAGCCTTGCCGCATACTCCATCACTTCATGATCAAGGAGCGGAGACCTCATTTCCAGGGAATTCGCCATGGAGGCCACGTCCACTTTCGGAAGAAGAGTGTCGGACAGGTAAGTATGGATGTCCGCATACAAAATCGCATCCAGAAGGGTATCGGCATCGGACTCCCGAAAATATCGAAGGACGATATCTTCCGAACGAATCCCCGCAACCGTATCCATAAACCCGGGCGTGTAGAGTTCCTCCTTCATCTCCTCACTGAAATGACCGAAAAAACGAAGGTTTCTAATGGGAGGATCAAGCGACACCGTTTGGAAGAAACGTTTGGCGATCCAGATGGGACTTCGGGACGTTTTGGGTGCAGCTTTTGATGGCATTCGGCGGACAATCACCCCTGATAATGTTTTCGGTAACCATTCCAGGCTTCCCCAGAGAACGTTCAGTTTGTGCCTGGGATATCCCGCAAAGTTCTCATCCCCGCCATCCCCGCAGAGTGCCACCGTCACATGTCCCCGCGCCATTTGGGTAATGTAGTAAAGAGGTAATGCGGCGGGATCCGCAAACGGCTCCCCGAAATGCTCCACCAGCAACGGGAGAGCCGACATCATGTCTGCCCGAAGAACGAATTCCGTATGCTCGGTCTGATAACGGCCCGATACCTGCCGGGCATATTCGATCTCATCGTACTCCTTCTCCTCGAATCCCACGGAGAATGTCTTCACCCGAGACCCTATCGTTTCACCAGCCATCAGCGCGACGATGCCACTCGAATCCACACCTCCTGAAAGGAGGGCCCCCAGGGGCACATCAGAGATCAGCCGGATCCTGACAGCTTCCCGGATCTTTTCCAACAGCCCTTCTTCGAGGTCCGTAATATCGGACTGTTTTTTCACCGAAAATTTCGGAGTGAACGACAACTTCCAATAACGTCTCACTTCCTCGTGCCCGTTCCGGATAACCATCCAATGGGCCGGGGGAAGTTTCCGGATTCCCCGGAAAGCCGAGAAAGGTGCCGGAACACTCTGAAAGGTGAGGTAGTGGTGGATTGCCACCGGGTTTGCCTCTATCGGAATCTCGGGATCGGAAACGAGTGGGCCCAGTTCCGAGCAGAAAGAGATGAATTCTTTCCCGCGGAAATAAAAGAGGGGTTTTTTACCCACCCTGTCCCTGGCGAGAAAAAGCGATCGATCCTTCTCGTTCCAAATCGCGATGGCGAACATCCCGCGAAGGCGCTCGACGCAGGAGGGGCCCTCCTGCTCATAAAGATGCAGGATCACCTCGGTATCGGTCCTGGAGCGGAATATGTGCCCCTTTGCCTCCAGTTCGGACCTTATAGGAAGAAAATTGTAGATTTCGCCGTTGAAGACGATCCAAAGAGATCCATCCTCGTTCGTCATCGGCTGGTGCCCGAGAGGGGAGAGATCGATGATGCTCAAACGGGTATGACCGAGGCACGCCCCCCCTTTGGCATAGATCCCTCGATCGTCCGGTCCCCGGTGGCGCAGCAGATCACAAGCCCGTACTGCGTCCTCCGGGCTTGCCGGGCGGCCGTGAAATTGAATCTTTCCGTAGATACCGCACATCAGGGAAAAACATCCCGCAGTGGTCTTACGAATATTCGGCAGACTTCGGGCGCAAAGAAATCATTGACCCGTTGGGGGGCGCATTTCTTACGGCACAGGAAGCACAATATCCGGAAAAGAACATGTTCCCACCTCTCCGAAAAAAAATGCAGGATGGGGAACACGCCTATGCGTCTCATCATCAGGCCCCGCATAATGAAAAATTATGAAATCCAACGCCAATATAAGGGTTCGAAAAAACGGTCAATCCTTCAAGGTCGCTTCCCGGACGTCCAATGGGAAAAGGCGCAGCAGGTTGCGGAACCCCGCCGTGGGTATCCTTCGCATCGACCGGGATCCCCTCCTGTTGGCAAGAATCCGGGGAATTCCCGCAATAGCAGCAGTCTCTGCCTTCAAAGTCGTCATCAAAAGATGACCGATGGAATATTCCCTAGAGAACCTGCCCGAGGCTCCCCGGCCGGAAAGGGCTCCCACCAGGTGCATCCCATATCGGTATCCCGTCCAGAATGGGGACAGTACGATCTCCCGGACAGGAAAGTTTTTCAGCAGGATCCACAGCCGGTTCCGCTCCACCAGGTACGCTTTCCGGGGAGAGTAGGTCCCCGTCGTCGCGGAATACTTATGGTACACGACGGCATCCGGCACGTAGTAGCAGTCCCATCCCGCCCAGCGGGCGCGCAATCCCAGGTCCACGTCCTCCCCGTATGCAAAAAATGTCTCGTCGAGCAGGCCGATCTCCTCCAGCATCTCTTTCCGGTACACCCCCGCGCAGCCGCTCGGCCAGAGAGTCTCCCCCTCCTCGTCGAAGCGTCCGTCGTCCTTCTCCAGCCGGTGGCGCCCCCGTGCCAGCCCGTCCGGGTAGATGAGATGCCCCGTGTTGTCGATCACGTCGCGGCGGTAATAGTTGAGGATCTTCGGCGTGAACATCCCGGCATCGGGGTGGCGCAGAGCGGCTCCGTGCAACGCGGAGAGCCATCCGAGATCGACCGCGGTGTCGTTGTTCAGGAGGATGACGTATTTCCCCCGGGCGGCCCGGATGCCGGCGTTGTTTCCGCCGGCGAACCCCTGGTTGGAGGGAAGAAGGATGGCCCGGATCTTCTCCCCCCATCTCTCTTTCACCAAGTCGGCGGAACCATCCGTCGACCCGTTGTCCACGACGATCGTCTCGAAATCCGGATATGCCTGGGAGAGGACCGATTCCAGGCACTCTTCCAGGAGATGCCGG
>Ga0209641_10002420_pt1 | contig 16102 bp, 11 predicted proteins | sample RifCSP16_1_FD_184022 | JGI IMG/M metagenome (GOLD analysis project Ga0209641, IMG submission 184022) | Soil microbial communities from Rifle, Colorado - Rifle CSP2_sed 16_1 (SPAdes) (version 2) | ecosystem: Environmental > Terrestrial > Deep subsurface > Rock core/Sediment | place: Rifle...
CCCACGAGCGCCCCGATGACCGAGGCCACCGCGCCGATCATCGTACCGATCAGAATCAGCCAGACCCGCATGTTCCAGTCACGATGCAATCGTGTATGGTCGCGTACCCAATCCTGCTGTTGTTGTATGTGAACTGTATGTTCGGTTACGAATTTCTGCATTGTACTATGCTCCGTGGCAATTTGAGATAGGCGTTCGGCTATATGTTCGAGATGAATTTCGACGATTGCTATACGTTCGCATGGATCATGCTGCATTAAAACGTCTCCGGCTTATAAGAAGTGATATAACCATTGCCTGTCATAGATGAAGCACTGGTTGTATAGAGATGAAAATGTGCAGTGGCGTTATGTAGTCGTATCTGAACATCATAAAACATGCGCGAGACACCGCCACCAATGATTCTCGATCCCGTTATCCCGCCCAAACCGGCGACTGAATCAGTCATAACTTTAACATAACCAGCGATATTTGTGCCCTCGATTGTAATAAAACCTGATACTCGCTCCGTTCCAACTGGGATCCAACGTGCTAAACAGACATTAAACATTGATGTAACTGTATTCGTATCTGTATAAACTATGTATGATTCGACAGGGAACGGGTACCAATCGCCTGCATATCTGACATGTCGCATATTGAAAGTATTATCAGTCTGTATGCTGCCGAGATAGCTATATTGGTATTCAACACCAGAACCTGGATACAAACTGTCTTCATTGTACATGCGCGGAGCGAAATTGTCAATCTGGAACATCTCTAAACCCGTCAAAGATGCCAGTGTTGTATTAGGCTCTCTATCAATCTCTGTATACAAACTGTCGAGCTGAACGGTTACAGCGCTGCTCGTGTGTGCTACAACTATGCCTTGATTATATGAACCGCTCAGGGCTGTCCCCTGTCGAATGATAACTCGTGCGCCAATATTGAATAGCCAACCATAGCCAGCGGTGATAGTGAACTTGCTTTCTACGCCCAAACCACCACCTGAAAGGGTCAAAACATCAATCCGGCGCGGTCGCGCAGTTATTCCGAAGCCTTTGAAATTACGGTATTCATCGGCAAAAGCCCAGACTAGGTAATCAATATTGGCAATTAGTGGCACGCCGTCTACAATTCCGCCTATAAGAGTGTTCAAATCTATCGTCGTGGCGCTGAGATCGATAATCCAGCCATCGGGAACAGAGCTAACAAACGGCAAACGCTTGGTATAATCAGCATTCGCTATGCGAAAAGGAATCAAAAGAGGCGAATCGCCCGCATTAGTTGGTTTTCCCTGTATGTAAAGTGTGTCTGTACTGAGTTGTCCGTACCGGAACCATGCTTGCATCGGGTTCGCTAACTCGACGGCTGTCTCCAAATACGTCGTTCGTGGATTTCGACCTCTTGGAACTTGGATCGTCGGCGATATTCTCATCGTGTAAGCCCCGTGATTAACGATATGAGCGGACTGGAATTGTCAATGGAGACAATATCGACCGTCTCGATGGAACTCCAAGCGCCTGTCGTATACTCAATGCCAACGGGATAGCCGAGCTTCAACCCGCGACCATACTGCGCACTGACGGCAAACGATATGCGTTGCTGCGCAGTTTGCATGTAGTCGAGCCAACGTTCGCCAAGCCACACCGCGCCTTGCAAAGATCGTATTTGGAACGGCGCGTCTGGACCGGCTGAGATTGAGATTGGCTCTGTGCCAAAATCGGCACTGCCACCCAGCCACTGCACAGAATAGCCGTTTGTCACCTGCTTTTCCAGCGGCTCGATTGTCGGCGGGGTCATGAGTCGGCCAACGGCTGGAATACTCGCGAGAGCCAGCGCGGCGGTATCAGTAAAGATAGCGATTGGCGGGGTAAGTGTGTTTGTCCATACGTCAAAGTGCATTCTCCCGTCACTCCAAAAGATGCGAGCAGCCCCGATTTGAGCTAATTGCTGCAATGCGTCGCGAATTGTTGTCTCTGGAGTGATCATTGTTGACGAAAGCAATACATTATCGACGGTATAAATGCCGTGAGACTGGCCAAAAGAGCTGGAATCAATTGGAATACCATATAATTCACATATAGCACGAGCTATTCCGGCGGGTGTATCGGAGGGATTAGTCGCTGTTCCAGATACATAGATGCAACCAGAATCAAGTTTACGCTGGATTTCAGAGCGCAGAGTGATCTCAGCGGTCTTGGCGCTCCCATCGGAGCGGATACCTTGAATAAGTCCGGTCCAAACGAGTAGATCATCATGTTCGATATTGATGAACATTTCGTTGATGTCCGCCCCGTGGAACGGGCTACTCGGATTGCGTTCATGCCAGAATCCCTGGCTATTCTCGCCAGTCAGCGTCGGCATGTCCATGACTAAGAGCTGACCATAGTCGGCTGTTTGCTCTGCGATACGCGGAATAGCCACCACAAACCGCGAAATGTCGATGTTTCCGAGTCTTACCGTGGTCATCTATTCTCCACCAGATCCTCAGTTTCCAAGAATGTGATAGCAAAATCCGCATACTCGAACGCCGCGCCTTGAGTGTCTGCCTTCTCGCGCCACGCCCCGCCCTGGGTAAACGCCGTGAAGTTCGCCTGGTTCATGACAATCGGGTCTCGACGCGGTTGGACCAAGATGTATCGAACGGCAAAATTATAGGTGCCGGCAGTCGGCCAACCGGCTCCAAGTTTGTCAATCAGGTAGAGCTTCGTGCTGTCATTGCTCTCAATGTAATAGTCACTGCCATTGAGTTCGATCCAGAATCCCGACCAATTATAGGGAATCATATAGCCGAGACCCGATGCTGGCGCAAACGAATCATCGGTTGCATCAAAATATCCCGAAATCGCATCGGTAAACAGTGAATTAATGCGACCAACTGGGTACAATTTGACCGATCCGCGGTCATTCATGACCTTGATTAGCTTCCTGGCATTCTCATTGTTGCAGTAGGACTCGAATTGAAACGCAAATTGGCGGCGAATACCATCAAATGTATTGTGGTAGCTGCCTCGAATGTCAGTCGTTTCGACTGGATTGATCGGAGTCGCGCTGATTTGCAGATTGGCAGGTGACCAAACGATTGTCGTTAGATCGGCCCAGGCCAATGTCGGGCCGGTAGTAGTCTCATCCCACGGGGCAACGTCCTCTCCACCCGCCCCGTCTCCCACAAACGGAGAGCTGATTAGGTATCGCCCCCCGCCTGGCGCGGTTTTGCCCTGCATCTGCAAACGGAAACCAGCAGGATCTCCGTCAATGCCGGCGGCTTCGTCTACGTAGAGCCGAGGAAGAGTCACGGCGAGTGTATCGTCCTGACCAATTTCGATACTAGCACTGCCGCCCGATGTCCCAATCTGATAGTCGCTAATCAAGACAGATAAATAGGAATAATTGTAGTCGAGCTTATGATAAGCTGTACCCGCACTGGCCTCTCCAAACAATAAAGCATAGTTGCACTGAAAGAAAACGCTCGATCTCAAGTGTGCCGTATGTGCATCACCTGACGTAAGTCTAGTATTATCAAAGAATCTGATTGCGACATCAAAACCATAAAAGATGCTTCTCATAATCGTAATCGTCTGCGCAACAGGCGTCGATGCGTTATACTGCAAAACAATCCCATCGGCACCACCTACGGTCGATTCACCCCTAACTACAATCGAGTTAAGAATCTGACAATTAAGATGTGTAGCAATTTGGATGTTATGGAACTGCGCAAACGTATATTTGAGTCGTAGTGTTGCGCCGGCTTGTGTAGTATTCCAACGTATAGGCGTGCCATTTGAGATCAGATTACAGTTTTCCAGACTCAGCCATGAGGTGCCAAAGATGTATAATTGATCATTAGCGATAAGTAAACTGCACTTGATTGTCAATCCGTTTATTATGTTATTCCCCATCGTCCTGGTTTGCGCACCAGTAGCATAGAGAAGCGTTGCTGTTTCGCCCTCTTCGACCTGAATATGCTTGCCAGATAACAGCGTATCTATAGTCGAGATATTGAAAATAAGCTCGCCGACGTAGCCATTACGAAAGATATGGACGACTTTGTGGGTTATCACGGCAGCTATGGCCGCGCTAAAGGTCAGCTTAGGCAGGGCCTGTGTCCCTGGGTTTGCGTCATTCCCGTTCAATGCCAGCCAGATACAATCCACGTCGTTAGGCGCCGGCTCCGGTAACCCTCCGCGCTTGCCAATCTCGGTCGTGACTCCCACGACGCGGGTCACTGTCGTCATATAATTCATCATCAATCCATGAACGAGTTCGATCATTGCATTGGCCCCCTAATTTCGCCGCTCTTGATTGCCCGATTGACTAAGCGCAGAAACTGTTCTGCAAACTGGGAGTTCATGACTGCCGCGCCATGCTCGGCGCTGGTCCCCCGAAAGTCATTGGCGATGGAAACCCCGCCAAGCCCGCCCAGGTTGATCGTCTGATTGAAGCTGAGCAGCGCCGCTTCTTTGCGCATGATACCCGCCGCGACTATCCGCCCCTCGGCAGAGGCCAGCATATCGAGCATAGCGGGCATCCTGGTCGATCCTATAGCCCTGGTCGTTCCACGGTCAACCACGTACTCGCCAGGCTGCAACCTGGCCATTGTCTCGGCCTCACCTGGGAGGCCAGTCACCAGCCCCCCACGGTGGAATTGCGGCAACGCCGCGAGCATATCGGCTATTTGTTGCGGAGTTGCCCCCTGGGCTGTCATCTGTGCTATAATATCGCTGCGAATCTGTGCCAATTCTGCCTGTCTCGCGGCGGTTGTCTGTGTAATACCGCCTTCGGCGCGTATCATGTCGAGCAATTTCTGCCGTCTGCGGATCAATCCTATCAGGATCGGATCGGATTTGAGCAGGTCTTCGTTCTGTTTCTGCAACAAATTGTGTATGTCAAGCTCGACTTCCTTACGCGCAAGCGTGAAATCCAGCTCTGTTTCATAAGAATCTCGGATCGAATCTATGTATCCGAGGCGCTCTTCTAGCAACTTGAGCATAGCTTCTTCATACTCAATATCAGTTATCTCACCCAAATCACGCTGCAACCCCAGTAAACGCTTCTGCTTGTCATATAAGTCATCTGTTTTATCTGCACTTTCAGCTAGATTATCATTATATTCAGTTAACGTATCAGTTGAATCCAACCACGCGCTAGCGAGTTCAATGATTGGTCCAGACAACTCTGTATCTTGAATCTCAGTCATTGCAGCAAGTAGATCTTTAAGTTGTTCATCACTTAACTTGAGTAAGTTTTTAGTGTATGGAATTCTAGCCATACTCATTGCAGACCTGAGAAAACCTTGATCTAATGTAGCTAATGCTTTCAACAATTCATATTTATTTCGTCTTACAATTTCAGCTAATGCCTCCGCAGATTCACCTTCCAACTTCATTCTGAACTCAATCAAGCTGATTTCTTCCTCAAGTATAGCTTTCTCAAGCTCAAGTATAGCCAATCTGTCATCAAGTATAGCATTCCCATTCAACAATAATCCGTTTACATCGGCCAGCGCGGCTTTCTGATCATCAAGGAACTGTCTCAGTTGCTTATTTGTGGCCTTGCCTTTCGTGTCTATGCCTTGTCTGCGCAGAAACTCGCGCTTTTCTTTGCGAGTGCCGCTTTCATCGAGGTCTTCCGCCTCTTTGATGGCTGCTTCCGCATCCGATCTGCGCACCTCGGCGCGATTTATCTCGTTTGTCAGCTCTTCGGCTGACTTCTCAGCCAGGTCTGCTGCCAAATCAGACTCGCGGAGCCTAGTTTCTAATATCCTTTTGTGCGCAGCGAGCTGTTCGCGTGCTTGATCGAGCTGCGTATCGCCAAGATCGACTAACTTCTGCATCATATCTAAGCGTTTCTGCTGCAAATCGAGCGTGCGTTGCTCAGTTTCTAGCCGTGCCTCGGCAATTTCAGCATCGCTTTTCTCTGTTCCGTGTATCGCTTGTGCTATCTTCCCTGCGAATTTAGCTATTAATCCTGCTCCAAGTATAATTGCACCTGCGATCGACAGCGGAGGTGGTGCAGATAACAGTGCTTTTCCGATCTGCATTGTCAAGTCGCCAACCGCTTCAACCCCAGCGCCGGCGCCTTTAGTCGCCATTTTCTGTGATATATCGTCTATGAACTCACTAGCATTGAACAAGGTGGACATCAACGCTTCGCCTATCGCCAATCCTGCCGCAACCTTATCTGTAATCGTAGCCTCAGGATCTAGCGCCTTAGCAAATGCCTCTGAAATCCCAGCAATGGCTGCGCTGAAATCACCATCAAGATAGGTTCCAAGCTCACGAAAACCTTCGGTTACGCGCTCAATTCTAGCCACCTTTAGTGCTTTATCTATGCTTTCACCTATGTGTGCTAGATCAATCACATCAATGGCCCTGAGCGCCTCATCAACACCCCCAGCGCCAATCTCTAAATTAAGCAATGAAGCCAGCATTACTTTCTGGTCATCTGTGATATTGCGTATGCTTCCATCAAGATTCTTATAGGCATGCAGCAATTTACCTATAGCTTCCGAAGCCAATTTCAGCTTATCCACATCATCTTCGTTGGTTTTAGAGAACAGATCCTGCGCATCGGCTATCGTTTTTAACGTTTTGGATAGTTTTAACGTCTGTTCGATCTGATTTTTCAACGCAATTCTATTCTTTTCTATGTTCTCCGTCGAAAATTCAGTAGCATTAGCTAGCGTTTGGAATCCCTGGGCCGCAATTCCTGCATCTTTCACAGACTCTTGTAGAGCAGCTTTCTCAGCTTTCAGCCCGGCGACTAGCTCTGCAACACGTTTTTTGTCCTCTGCCGAGGTCATACGCTTAAGGGCCGCTTCCTTTTCGATCTCTATAATCGCATCATCATATAGCTTAATTTGCGCATTAACAGCCTCATTCGCTGCGTTAATCTGGGTAACAAGTGTGTCTTCAACGATCTCAGCCTGTTGCATCTCAGTACCAAAGTCGTTAATATTCTTATTAACAGCCTTTACTTTTGCATCAAAATCCTCTAAAGATGTTGTTTTACTAGGATCAAACACATCCTTGATCGCAGTTCCAATCGCTTCTATTCCATTTTTGGCATATCCTGCATCGCTGAGAAGTGATCGTAGTACAGTTTGAGCTTCCCGGATAGGATCAAGCGTCGCCAATTGTACTCGAAAGGTCTCAGCCAATTCAAGTTCGCGCTGTTTTTGTCGCAAAGACGCACTTTCCGTCTCTAATTCATCAATCTTAGCTAGAGTTTTTGTGATAGCATTATTCAGATCCTCGACATTTGCACGTGTTGACTTCGCCCACATCACAATATCTACAGGTTTTCCCAGCGCTTTAAATTCTTCCATTTTCGTAATCAGTGCATCAATACCAGTTAAATCAACTCGCGCACCTTCGATTGCAAACGGATCGGCTTGTTGAAATGCGGTTTCTAGCTCGATTAACATCTCTTTTCGGGCAGTTTGAATATCTAAAGCTGCTTCTTTCCCTGTAATCTGTCCAGGGATTGCAGCTAATTCGCTCGCGACTTCATCTGCATTGTCACTAAGTTTGATGAAGCTCGTGCTCAGTTTGTCCTGTTCAATGCGATATTTCTCACCTGCGGTGCGGAAGAGGTCAGCAATCGAATTGATTTGAGCCGCAGTTGACGCTGTTTGCGCAAGCACGCGCTTCCCAAGCTCATCGCTCGCCTTCAATAGCTCGTTAATGTAGGTTTCATGAGCCTTTTTCAGCTCATCAGCGACGCGTTTCTGCTCATCGGCTGCCTTTTGAGCACGCTGTTTCTGGGCATCCTCCAACTTTTTGAGGTCGTCATCACGTTTTTTCTGCGCTTCGAGGACGGCTTTCTCGCGTTCCTGTCGCTCATCCTCTAGTTTTTTGGCACTATCATCGGCTTCCTTATGTTCGCGCGTCGCACGGGATGCCCCACTCGCGCCTTTCGACACGCTGCCCTCCAGCGCCCCGATCGCCTTTCCAGTTTTGGCTATCGCACCTTCCAGGGCTGCAATTTCAGCCTCTAGCTGGGCCGTCCCCTTCCCTTCCTCGGCAACCGAAATCTCAGCAACCGCGACTTCAGCACCTGAGATTTCAGCTTTCTTGAGATCATTCAAGTTCTTTTGCTGTTTCGCCGACGCCAAAATAGCCATAGCGTGCGCTTTTTCGGTCTCATTCGATGCTTTGCCCAGCAAAAGCTGCGCCTTGAGCACAGCTAACATGTCCATCATCTTCGCTTGCGAGAGCTTAAGCTGTGTCAATTTGTCAGCATTGGTTTGTTTTTCCAGAACCCCTTGCTCTTCCAACAGTGCAAGCTCATCTTCTGAAAGCGATAAAATGTCTTCTATTGTTTCAGCCTCTTTATTTTTCGCATCAATAAGAGTTTCTGCAGCATCGACTTGCTTATTTTGAATATAAATCAAGGCATCTTCGGCATTCATTCGCTCGCTTAAGGTCTTCAAAAGCCCATCATAATCCTTCGTAATCTCAGCTAGATGGGCTTTTTCCCCTGCCGTTAGCGCTGTATTCCCCTCCAATAATGTTTTTTCATTCAGCAAGGCTGCGGCTTTCGTTGCGATTTCGGCATTTTCAGCGCGTCTTTCCTCAGTCATCTTCACCGCTTCGGTACTAAGACGACCTGTTAGATCTAATTGAGTCGTCAACATTGCCACGCCCATACCTAAGCCTGTAGAAAACTCAGTTAATGTATCATTTATTCGCTCTTGAGCTATCGGCATATAATCCCGCAACTCAGTTTCATTCATTAGATGTCCTATCTCAACTTCGTGTAGCGTGATTTGCTCACGCAATGCAGCATTCATTTTCAGTTCAATTTCTTTTCCTATAGCACCATACTGCATTTTTTGTGTGTCTAATTCGATTTTCTGTTTTTTCAATGCAGCAGCATATTTGTTTTGATCTACTATTATCTCTTTGAAAAAGGGCCCAACGGAGATGAATCCAATACCCGCCTCTGATTTATCAAGTTTACCCATCTCGCGCACTTTTTGTAATGCTTTCACACTTTCGCCTAGCGAATCATCCAGTTTATCTAGCGCGAGATCCATAGTTTCAGCAGCTTTGATCTGTTTATCTAGCGCAGCCAGTTCTGCGATGTCCTCTAGATAGCCAACGATCCCTTGCAACTCGGCTTTTGTGCGAGTTCCAGGCGCATCGAGTATCATCGTTAGCGTCTCCGCTATCCCCTCGTCGATTTCTCCGACTGAAACTAGCGAAGATCGTATGTCTCCAATAGCTTTTGCTGTATCCCCAGCCTCAAGATCTAGCTTAATCTTAGCAGTTGTGCTTGTAATATTAGCCGCAGCTGCACTTAATGTATCTAATTCTGCTTTACTTTCAGCGAATCTTTGCGATGCAGACTTAAACCAATCAGCAATACTTGAAACTATTCCGCCTGTCATCTGCTGCACACCGCTAACTATACCGGCGACTGTATTACCTATGCCAAGCTCTATCGACTCCATATTCTGTGCAAAAGCTTCTTTTGTTCTCCCCAGCTCCGTTGACATTATGCCAGCAGCTCGACCGGCCGCGCCACTGACATTATCGAATTTGGTAGCCAGTTGATCAATACTCACCCCACTCTTTTGAGCTTGATCTACAAGTATTCCCAAGCCAGCCTTCCCGTGGGCGCCACCGAGCATTGTAGCGATCTGTTGCCCCTTTTCACCCATGTTACTTAAAGAGCCTACCAATTTTGTTACACTTACATTACCCTTTTCAAGTCCAATATCCATTAAAGATATGCCTTTGGGCAATTTATTTGCAATAGTTTCTAGCATTCTAGGATTCATCATCACTTTATTCATGCTAATAAATGCAGCTTCAGCTTGAGATCCGGCCGATCCAACATCTAAACCGGTCTTTGTGAGTCCGATAAATATAGTTGAGGCCTCTTTTGCAGCCTGACCTGAATCTTTTAGCGTCATATTAGCTGCTGCAAATATTGATCCCAGATGTGAAGCAGCATCATTAACAGGATCCATCGACTTTCCCTTTAGCTCGACTCCAGCGGTTGCCATAATATCAGCAGCTAATGCAGTATCTCCAAGTGCTTTCCCAAAACGATTTAAGCCAGTTGCGATCGCCTCAGGACTAGTTGATGGACTGATTTGACTAAGATTTAGTACAGCTTCGGTAGTTTTGGCTATGTTTTCTGGTGACTCAAACGTAGCTACTGTTTGAGCCAGCTTAGCTATACCCTCGGTTGACATTCCCAACGGACGGTGAATTGCTTCTATTTGCCCACGCAGCTCTCCCATCCCACCGGCTTTTCCTACATCCCCTCCCATTAGCTCTACGGTATTGCCCAGCACCTCAAACTCTTTCGTCACAGCCAGTGATTTTTCTCCCATTTCTAACAATTTCTCCCCGACAACAGCCAACCCATCGACCGCCATGCCTATGACTCCGCCCTTGACGCCACCCAGGAAACCTCCGACGCCGGCAAAGTCGCCCTGCTGGAGACCACGAGAGATCGTTTGGAAGTTTTCGCCTATTTCAGCGGTCCGTTGCCAATTCGTTTTTGCTGTATTAGCCAGTTTAGTATTCATTCCTTCGATACGCTTGCTACTAGCAGCACTGGTCGCAGCAATTTGTTGCTCTAACTTCATTCTTTGCTGTGCGGTTGTACCCCTTTTCTCCATTTCGGCGCGAAGTAATGCTTCTTTCTGTTGAAATAATGCTCTTTCAAGCTCAATTTCAATAGAAACCACATCCTTATGTAGCGCCTTGCGCATTTTACCTTTAGATACCTCACGGATTCCAGTTAGTACCGCCAACCTTTCTTGTACGTCTGCTACATTTTGATAGGCATAGCCAATCATTTTTGATGTGGCCTGTTGATTTTGTGCACTTGTTTTTGCGGCTTTTTCCTCTTGAGTAAATCGTTTCAGCGCAGCTCCGAGGACTTGATCCTGATATTGTTTCTCAGCATTACTTGATTTTTGTTTTAGTGCTGTTATTCGATTGGTACTAGCTGTTGTTTGTGCTGCAATTTGCTCTTCGATCTTCATTCGTTGTTGTGCTGTTTTTGCACGAAAGTTTAGATCATAGTTCAAACCCTGTTTACTCTTGGTAAATCTCAATGTCTCCAACTCAATTTCAGCCTGAATCATCTTCTGATAAATAGCCAATCGCTCAGATCCAGTCGCTTTTTCACCTTGATTTCGCAGTTGTCCAATTTTTTTTGTCTCTTCTACCATCAACGTTGATACAGCTTGCATGTTTTGAATAGAGGTTCTTTCACCTTTTTCACGTTCTTTGGCTTGTTTTATCTCTTCTTCAGTACGCTCTTTTGCTGCACGTCCGCAGCGCTGTTGATTTTTGACTATAGTTTCAGTAGTTTTGTCCGATTCTTGTGCCTCATCTTTCCAGCGCTTGACCGCTTCTTGACCATATTTGGCGCGTACTTTTTGTATATCAGACTCACCTTTCATAGTAGTCGCGACCAATTTAGCATAGAAAGTCTTGTATAATTTGTCAGCTTGAGCTAAGCCAGTACTAAATTGCTTAAGATCCACGCTGAGTTCGATGCGGTATTGATCAATGGTGGCCATGTTTATACCTCTCAAGTTGATCCGTAAGCGCCTGTTGATGCTCGGCGTATCTCAGTAGAAAGAGCCAAACTGTGAGGATTGAGCTGGAATCGACTCGTTCTTTACTCCAACCCCACTGCTCGTAGAGGTGTGCATATAGTGTTGGTCCAGCGAGATCTGGAAAATCATGTTCAGAGCGAATCGTGCGTTTTTTTTTAGCATAGCCTGTGGTGTCAAAAGCGCGCAAAACATGCGCACCACTGCGTCAAGCGGCGCATTCTGACTCAACCAAGCTGCAGCTTGCGTCTCGTTTAGATCGTCCACGGTAGGTCTCAGGTAGAGAAAGAACGCTTTGTGAATCTTAGGATACACTTCGTGCAGGAAAATGAACCGGCCACATAGATCTTGCCACGCTTCTTTGTCATTTTGCGCGACATCGACATCAACTTTGTCGATCCCATCGCCAATCAGCGTGAGGATTCGATACACGTCTTGGCAGAAAGCCTGCCATTGACCAAAACGGGGATAGTGCAATCGCACTGTTTTGCCAGCCCACTTGACTGCAAAATGTAGCAATTCTGCGCCGGTTTCGTCGGTTGCTAGGATTTGATCATCGTCAAGTTGGGGCAAAGAGATAACATAATCATCATTCACTGTGCTCTCTCTGATGTCGGCTATGCCGTCGAGGACGATCTCGCATCATTTCTTGTTGGACAACTGCAATATCTTCTGAAATTGGTCGCTCATCTGTGATCAAATCAGCAGAATGTCGCATTGCCTGAGGCACTACACGTGGACGCCGAATAGTGCTAACCATAGTTTCGATATGTTTTGCCAGCGACTCGACCGTGTCAATATCGCCAATCTCGATAGGCTCGACGTTTGGAAAATGGGAGTATTGATCCCAAAGATCTTTTGTCCAGCGGCGATTACGCAGGGTCAACGTACGAATTCCCAGCGCCGCTGACAGATAGCAAAGTGGCGAGTCGCCACAGTGAATCACCACCGCCGCGCTGCGGATCGCTTCAATCAGCTCGGCTACTCGATTTAGATCGAAGACCAGAGTCGTGGGATTAGATAAGAGCGGAGTCAAAGCCTCGGCGAGACCCTGAATCAAGGTTGCACTATCGGCCCCTGACACGATGACCACGTCCCTGGCGTCCGATGACTGGCGCCCTGGCATGATCCATCCATGATCGGCTTGGTCGCCACGTGGCTCCCACAATCCGGCGGCAATCAACATCAACCGCTGCCAGCCCACAAGTCGCTCGATATATGGGTCATTATTGTTCGGAACTGCCTGCAAAGTGCATTGAAACTGCCGGTAATAGTCAGTGCGCGCGTCACGATATTCGATCCGCTGTACGTGACTAGGCAAAAGCGCAGCGAATGCGACCGGACAAGTCACCTCGATTGTACATGACGGGAAGACTCGCCTGATTTTGTCTAGCACAAACTGCGCAGCAATGAACAAATGAAGCGCGGAAGAGAGGCCCACGTATATCTTCGCTGACTTCGTTGGCATTTTTGCACGCCATTCGACATAGTCTTGGCGCTCTTCAATCGCAGTTCGATAGCTTTCAGGTACCCAAGTTGGTACATGTGGCCGGAAGAGGTGCGCACTTCCGGCTACTTCGAACGTTGTCTGAGGTTGTAGACCAGTATAGACTACAATCATGGTGCACCTAAGCTATAATCGTAGTGATCTGAGCTGTGATGTATGTTTCCCAACCCGCTACATCAGTGATTTGGCTCTGATGCACATCGGAAATAATCTCGTTTGTGGTGTTTTTCTTCAACTTATAGAACCAGGGCCGCGAGATTGAGCTACCAGTCGTTCCGACAGGTGAGGCTGTGTGCATGAAACCAGTTACTCCAGTCGCGGTGACCCCATCGCAAGCCACAGTCAACCGCTGGTCGAGAATCCTTTCGACACCTGACCCATCGGCGCTTGCATTTGCTGTTTTGATGCCCGCGCTGAGCACTGTGTACGACGGAGTATTCGCCAAATTGGACCCCGCCGCAGGTGCATCAGCCAACCTAAAAACTTTCGATCCGGTCGAGAAAATCGGGAAATCTGCTGCACCTGCTGTGTCCAGTGGTGTCTCATTGATAGCATTGCCAAAATCTGTGGGCAATATTGCTGCCATTTCATATCTCCTTGCTCAGTTCTGAGCTAGTTTGTCTCTCGTTAGGCTACTCGACGTGCGAGATAGCCATAGTTCCGTTCACGATTTGTCTGGGCTGTGTACTCCGTTGCCTCAATTTTGAGCTTGAGAACCGGGTAATCGTCGCCACTTTGGTTGATCGCCTGATCCTCTGGCGTCAGTAGACCCGCGTACATGGCAATTTCCACTTCACGTTTGTTAACGTCAAGCGCACGAATCAGCCAGCCGGCTTCGACCATTGCCGGTCCGTCGGCGCCAAGGTGGATGATGTCCCAATCCTCAGACACGGGAGATGTGACTGAATAGGCGAGTTGGGCCGCGCGGTTCATGAAGATCGAGAGAGAGTCACCCGTGAACTCGAACAGCTCACATTCCAGCGTGAATGGCTGCTCGATCACGTCCTTGCGGAAAAGCGCGCGGGGGGTCAGTGTTTTCGCCTCAACGAACGTTTTGGGCAGGTTGACCACCTGTCCACCGGCTTTCACCGTACCGATCACGATGCCCGAAAACTTTTCGCGCGGGCGTTCAGCGTCTGTACCGATCAATTCGGCGCTAGCCCAAATACCACGGTATAGTAGGCCCGAAGCCAACCAAAGTGATGTTTTGTCAGGTCCAAGTGCCATTTTCCTACTCCTTATCTATTGCGAAATGAAGTTTAGATCATCATTTTCGCTGCTTGTCCATACTTGACTGTCACGATAGAACTCTAATATAGCAACTGTGCCCACAATAAACGCAGTACCTTCGGTCCGTTCGATCGAACTAATGCGGATTGGTAGGCTCCAACCGCGCACTACCCCATCGAGATATTGAGCTGTGCGCAATTTCTTATTGGCGGCAATCACATTTAGCACAGCTTCAATCAAGCCATATACACCTTGACTCGGATCAAACGATGCAAAATTAGGATCTGAGCTATGGTGCAGGCATGTAATCGCTACACGAAGTACTCGGTTTGCATCGTTTGCGAACGAACTCTCCATGATCTCATCGCTATCACCCCAAATAAACACCGCCGGATATTTGGTTGCCCCCAAATTAGCTTCGATCCAAGCGTTTGGACGACAATCAACAGTTCGAACTCGCGCCGGCGGCTCGACTAAAACCATTTTGAGCAGGTCACGGAGCGTAGGCAGCAGCAGTCTCACTTGCTCATCCTCCGTGAAAACTCGGCAAATAGAATAGGTGCATCATGTTCTGCCCAGAGATACATGTGTGGTCGATACCACAGCGGTTGACCATCGGGCGTTTGCCCCTCGCCGAACTCGTGCCGCCAACCATAATTAGTGGAGCTGCTCACCTTGATTGCAAAACCATTCGTCACGTCTGTCAATTTCCCCGGCTTGAATGAGTTGAATAGCGTCCCTGTGTCTCTCAGAGGCTGTGCCTCTCGGTAATAGCGCTCTTTCTGCTCAAAACTACCACCGTGTGGATATGTTTTGCGCCATATTAGCTGCCGCCGGCTAACTCTCGCCCAGCGATTCCGCCCTGATTTGCCACGAGTCCCTTGATCAATGAAGTTGTCCTGCACAAAAGAAGGCACAAGCGCAGAGGAACTGACTAAACTGCGCTTTGCCTTAGAAGAAACTATTGGGGAGAGTATAGCAACCAACTTATTAGGTGGGTTGAGCGTAGCGGTCACCATCTCGGTATAGCTCTCCTAATGAAGTTGGAATAGAATTGGCCAGCGAAACTGCAGTTGGCGTGTTCCGAGTAGGAACAAGTGATCCGTCATTATAGTAAAGCCCGCCATTAGCAATGCTATCGTAGCCTTCGTCGAGCTTTTGTTGCAATGCAACGAGCCGTTTGTCTGCATTAGTACCCAAATTATGGCTGGCCATTAGAAAATAAGCGGCCTTAGTCGCGGTTAAAGCCTTAATTGATTGCAGAGTACCTGCGTTTAGACCGTCTTCGATTATCGTCAAGCTATATCTGCCAACCACTTTCACGCGCACATATAGAGTCGCACGCTCGATTTCTCGCTCGATTGCCTCGACGGGGATAACCCCGGCTATGCTATCGCTCTGGAACTCAGGCGCTTGATCTAAAACATCGGCAATGATGCACCACTTATCGGACAACCTGGCCCTCCGAATCGAATTCAATCGCTACTGGCATGTACAGGCGCCGCATAGAACATTGGCCTTTCCGCACCATTACGTCGCCAACGTCCGCTTTCAGCGACACATATTCGCCACGCCGATCATCGCAGAGAGCCACCCGTGGCTGCGCATCGTGTCGATCACATATCGCCTCGGCCTCACGTTGCAGAGGGCCGCCTACCCGTCTCACCTCGTTTTCGCGCCACGTTTCGTAGGTTGTCATATCGACTTTCCTACCTTGGCTACGCGCATTTTGCGCTGCGAGAGCCGTGTTTTGACGCGGTCGAGCTTTTGCCGGTAAATCTCGGCGGTTTTCTCTT
>Ga0209641_10002424_pt1 | contig 16085 bp, 14 predicted proteins | sample RifCSP16_1_FD_184022 | JGI IMG/M metagenome (GOLD analysis project Ga0209641, IMG submission 184022) | Soil microbial communities from Rifle, Colorado - Rifle CSP2_sed 16_1 (SPAdes) (version 2) | ecosystem: Environmental > Terrestrial > Deep subsurface > Rock core/Sediment | place: Rifle...
AAGTTCATTGGTAAGAAGACATAAATTTTACAAAATCTCCCCTGACCCCTCTTTGCCTAAGAGGGGAAAAATTAGCTCCCCCTTTGGAAAAGGGGGATTGAGGGGGATTTTCTGAGAATATCAGGTGTTAAAAGACGGTATTCAGAGGATCGTTAATGGGTTTCCGTAATTACTCAGCGTACTTTGCGCCCTCTGCGGTGAAAATAATTTTATGTAATAATATTGAGGAGGTGGATATGACATCACGTGAAAGATTTTCAAGTATTTGGTTGAAGGAATCGGCTCTTTCCATAATTGCCGTTTTCATCCTTTTGCCGGGTTTGGCCTTTGGCGAAGCCCCGGCTGTAAAGGTGGAAGTGGATGTCGGGAGGTCCCAGATCCTCAGTGTCGGCAAAGATATGAAAAAGGCGGCTGTGAGCAACAGGGACGTTGCTGATATCGAGGTCATAACCCCCAGGCAGTTGATGATTGTCGGGAAGAACCCCGGCAGCACCAACCTTATAATATGGGATGAAGTCGGGACTTCCACCTTTTTTGACCTGGCCGTAAAGGGGTTCGACTATTCCCTCATGAAAAAGGACCTTAAGGAACTAACTGGAGAGGATATCGACGTAAAGGTTGCCCAGGACACGGTCATTTTGTCCGGCAAGGTCTCTAATGTGGAGGATATCAAAAAGGCCGAAGATATAGCCAAGAGCTATGCCCCAAAGGTAATAAACCTTGTCAAGCTTACAGACCCGCAGCAGGTGGTGCTCCAGGTTAAGGTGGCAGAGGTAAGCAGGTCTGCCTTAAGAGACCTTGGCATAAATTTCACAGTTCAAGGAGCCGAATGGGGAGGAACAAGCTATGCCGGCGGAACTTTCGCCGGACCAGTTTTGGTCGGCGGGTTGCCCGGCCTTAATCTTGGGGCGGAGACATCAGCTGCTGTTTGGCAGATCCCTTCGAATTTTGCTTCTGCGATAAAGGCGTTGGACAAGAAGGGGCTCTTCAAGACCCTGGCAGAGCCTAATTTGGTTGTAAAAAGCGGTGAAACCGGTGAGTTTTTGGCGGGTCAGAAAATACCTTTTGCGGTGACGCAGATAACCGGTGGTACGGCTACTACCAGCGTTCAGTTCGAAAAGGTCGGAGTAACTTTGAACTTTTCCCCCACTGTCCAGAAGGACGGCCTGATTAATCTAAAGATAAAGCCTGTGGAGGTCAGTACTATAGACCCGGCAACGCCAACAGTCCTATCAGCAGGACAGTTCCCGATCATAAATACTCGTTCCACAAGTACAGTAGTTGACCTAAAAGAAAATGACAGCCTTATCCTTTCAGGGCTTATATCCAATGATGCAAGCAGGGCCATTTCCAAGTTCCCGATACTTGGGGATATCCCCATACTTGGGGCCCTTTTCAGGAGCAAGAACTTCCAGAACAAAGAGACAGAGCTTATAGTCATGATTACGCCTCAACTCAAAAAGTCCCTTAGTGCCGGACAGGAGCCCGATCTGAAAGGGATGACAACCGTGACTCCTGGTGAGGAGGACAAGGTCCGCTGGATACCTTTGAAGCCGGACATGAGCGAAGGGGTTGTAAAGGAAGAGAAGAAAGAGGAGATGAAGCAGGAATAAAGCCAATTGGACGCAGATGAACGCTGATTTACAGGATTACAAACATTCAGAAGTAACGGAAAAGATAATTAAGGCTTTTTATAAAGTTTACAATGGGCTTGGGTACGGCTTCTTAGAGAAGGTCTATGAAAATGCCTTATTGCTGGAACTCAAAGAATGTGGAATCCGAGTAGTGCCGCAGGCACCAATAAAAGTTTTATATAATGGACTGATAATTGGTGAGTATTTTGCAGACCTTTTGATAGAAGATAAGGTTATTGCAGAGATTAAAGCAGCAAAGGCTTTAGTAGAAGAACATGAGGCACAGCTACTGAATTATTTGAAAGCCACAAATATAGAGGTAGGTTTATTGCTGAATTTTGGTCCCAAGCCTGAGATCAAGAGAAAGGCTTTGAATAACGAGAGGAAATGATCATGAGAATCAGCGAAAATCAGCGTCCAAATAAGGCAAACAAAGGCCAGATACTTGTCCTCGTGGCCCTTTCCCTGGTTGTCTTTATAGGCTTTGCCGCCCTGGCGATAGACGTTGCCTACTTCTATCACACGAGACACCAGCTTCAGGGAGCGGCGGATGCCGCGGCACTGGCTGGGGCGGCAGAACTTGACGCTAACAAGCCACCTAATGACCAAGGTGATGCCAGGAGCGAAGCAGAAACTTTTGCAGCCAAAAATAAGGCTGCTGGATTAGATGTTCGCATTTATAATAACGGGGAAAATACGGAACCTTTTTCTGCTGATAATGATATAACGATAGGGTTCTGGGATGGTAGCTACCATACAGGTGGGACGCCAGTTAATGCTATTCATGTGAGAGCAAGAAGAACCTCTGACGTGCCGGAGCCGATATTATTTGGAGGTGCCATCGGCACTTTCTTTGGTAAGATATTCGGTGTAGATACGGTAAATATTAGTGCTGATGCCATAGCATCGCGGTTGCCGTTTGGAACATTAAATCTATCTATGTGTGTCAGGGCTTGTGATAATACTCCTATCTTCCCATCAATTTCATCAATAAGCCCCGCTCGTACCATAAAGGTAGGCACATCAAGTTCTAGTCCAGTAGTTCCTGACAATCAACAGATGGCGTGGACGAATTTGGCAAAGCAACCGAGTACGAACACAAATGAGCTCAAAGAGGCTATTTGCGGGGGGCCCACATATAGGGACGTTTGCGATAAAGAGTTATTTGCTACGATGGCGAACCCTTCTCCTCTTCTGCGCTCTCTTCAAGCAGCCTTTCTGAACCCGAATTATGATGCTGCAGCGAAAAAAAATGAATTTGTAGAACTTACTGGTGCGACTCAAAGGGTCTGGTATGCAGTTATTCCGATACTTGAAACATGTGCTGCTACAATACAAGGAGTAGAGAATGATCCCAAAGAGGTTGTGAGCTATGCGTATGTTCGAATTATAGGAGTTTGTCCGAAAGGCGGGGGACCAGACCCATGTGCTTTCAATTTAAATCCCCTTGATTTTCAGAACGAACTTAGCATTTGCACAAATATTTTTGACTCTGATAGTGATGGAAAGCCGGACTACGAGGAGTCGGTCGTTATCGATCGTATATCTTGTATCAGTTGTAATGATAAGTTTGATTTAATAGGAGCAAGAGCGTTTCTGGTTGAATAAACTCGGTTTTGTGGTTCGACAGGCCTGCGACGAAATCAGTCGAACGCTCACCACGAACGGGAAAAAACAATGTTATCAATACCACCCTTCATCCGAGCATGTCGTAAGGATAACGGGGCTCAGGACAGGTTATTGGTGGGCGAAGCCCACCCTACTTACTTAATGACTGGTTTAATTTTAAATATATAGGAGAACACACTATAAGATGCCGCCACATTTTTCGACACTGATTATTGACCGCGATCCTGAATCCATGGTAGCCATTGAAGGTTACCTGAAGGAGATGGATATCTCTGATGTCCTGAAGGCAACTGACCTGAAGTCAGGTGACATGATGCTTGCCCAGCACAGGCCTGCAATCGCCCTCCTTGTCATTATAGCGATGAGGCCGGCCGATAAAGATAGTATCTTTGCCTTTATCGAGAACGTCAAGAGAAAATACCCTTTAACATCCATATTCATGACATGCGAGGAAAAGGACCCGGACCTTATCCTTGAGTCCATGCGCGCAGGGGTGGACGAGTACCTTCTTAAGCCATTAAGAAAGGAAGATCTTGCCCGGGCCGTCGAGAAGGTGAGCAGGCGGGTCATTGTCAAAAGACCTGTCCCTGGGACCGGAGTGGCCGAGGGGAAAATAATCGCCGTATTGGGCAGCAAGGGCGGGTACGGCAAGACCACTGTGGCAGTGAACCTGGCTGCTTCATTGGCAGGGACTGAAGCAAGACCTGTGATGATCGTGGACCTGGACCTGGAAGGAGGGGATGTCTCCACATTCCTCAATATCAGACCCTCGTATACCATAGTGGATGTGGCAAGGAACGTCAGCAGGATTGACGCTAATTATCTGAAGGGCGTTATGAACAGGCATGAATCAGGGGCTTATGTACTCTCTGAGCCTAAGAGTGTTGCAGAGGTCGAAGAGATAACCGCGCCCAAGATAAAGGAGATACTTAACCTTCTTAAAGGGATGGGCGGTTATGTGATTGTGGACGGCGGATATTCATTTGATGAACGATACCTGGCGGTCATGGACATGGCTGACATGATAATGCTGGTGGGAGTCCTGACGATCCCGGCCATACGGAATATCCAGAAGACCCTGGGGGTCTTCCGTGACCTGGGTTACGGAAAAGATAAGGTAAAGCTGCTCATAAACAGGCACGGAGCAAACGAAGATATAAAGGTGGAGTATGCCGAGGATGCCTTGAGCTACCCGATTACATGGATGATTCCAAATGACTACCGGGCAATAGTTACATCCATAAACCGGGGCATTCCGGTTGTGACCCTTGCACCGAGGTCCCAGATAGGCAGGAGCTTTGAGGGTCTTGCCAATAGTATAGAAACGATGTTTTACCCAAATGCAGTAAAAGAGGAAAAATCTGTTTTTAAGAAGCTTTTTGGATAACGCCCCCTCGCTCCCCCTCTTAAATTAAGAGGGGGATGGGGGGAGTTAAGGTTTTTCTCAGTGTGGTAGATTTATAAGTAATTTAGGAGGATTAAAATGACCTTAAAAGAACGCCTAATGGGGGATAAAACATCGGAGTGGGCAGCCAAGGAGGCCGCAACAAAAAGAAAGGATCCGATTCCTGTCTTGAAAAAACCTGTTGCGCCGGACCCTTATCAGGAACTGAAGGCAAGGATTCATAGGAAGCTGGTGGAAAGGCTGGACCTTTCTGCGCTGAACGAAATAGGCCGGGACAGGCTCGAAAACGAGATAAGGGTGGTAAGCGAGGACCTTGTGGATAAGGAAGGCGTCCCCTTGAGCGGCGCAGACAGAAACCAGCTCATCGTTGATATCCTCCATGAGACCCTCGGGCTCGGCCCTCTGGAGCCACTTTTGCATGACCCGGATATCTCGGACATCCTTGTGAACGGGCCGGGTAAGGTATACGTGGAGAAGTTCGGGAAGCTTGAGAAGACAGATATAGTGTTCAGAAATGACGCCCATCTCATGCAGGTCATAGACCGGATCATATCCAAGGTCGGCAGAAGGATAGATGAGGGATCACCCTATGTGGATGCCAGACTGCCTGATGGTTCCAGGGTCAACGTCATTATCCCTCCCCTCGCCCTGGACGGCCCGGTCCTCTCCATACGAAGGTTCGGCATAGAGTATCTGAAAATGAACGACCTTTTGTCCTTTGCCTCCCTTACCCCCCAGATGGCTGAGGTGCTGGAAGGGGCTGTTAAGGCAAGGATCAACATACTCATATCCGGCGGTACAGGGAGCGGTAAGACCACTCTGCTGAATGTCATGTCAGAGTATATTCCTAACAGGGAGAGGGTCGTAACCATTGAAGACTCGGCAGAATTGCACCTGAAGCAGGAACATGTGGTCAGGCTTGAGACGAGGCCTCCAAATATAGAGGGAAAGGGAGAGGTCACCCAGAGGAACCTTGTAAGAAACTCCCTGAGAATGAGGCCTGACAGGATTATAGTAGGTGAGGTCAGGGGTGCAGAGGCCCTGGATATGCTCCAGGCCATGAACACCGGCCATGACGGTTCCATATCCACTATCCATGCCAACAGTGCCAGGGACTCCCTTGCTCGCCTTGAGACCATGGTCATGATGGCAGGGATGGAGCTTCCTCAGAGGGCCATAAGGGAACAGGTCGCCTCGGCCATAGGCATAGTCATACAGCTCGCCAGGCTCAGCGATGGGGCCAGGAAGATCGTGAGCATTCAGGAGATAGTGGGGATGGAAGGAGACGTCCTCTCAATGCAGGAGATTTTCCACTTCAAGATTGCCGGTGTTTCTGAAGACGGCACGGTCCTGGGAGAATTCAAGGCCAACGGGATATGGCCGAAGTTTGCAGAAAGGCTTGAGCAGGCAGGGATACATCTGTCGCCAAAGACGTTTGAGGTATAGATATTTAGCCACGAATTGCACGAATGGACACTAAAGAAAATAAAATCCTGTATAAAGATTTATCATATAAGATTGTTGGATTAGCAATGGAAGTGCATAATAAACTTGGCTATGGATTTTTAGGAAAGGTTTATGAAACATCCATGAGCAGTCAGTTCACAAAGCGGGATGAAAATTTATTAGGCTAACTCCCCTCAATCCCCTCTTAACCTAAGAGGGGAGGTTTAAAGTTCCCCCTCTTAAGATAAGAGGGGGTTAGGGGGCGTTATGAGGAACTATTTTCAGGTGAAGATTGGTCAACTGATTTTTGTTATTCGTGTTAAATTTGTGTTTATTCGTGGCTGAATAGATCAGCCGTAATTACGAGGTTTATATGAACATAGTCACAATTGTATTACTGACATTTTTTGCGATAGCAACATGCGTCATCTCTCTCTACCTTATGTTTATGGGGTTCAGGGATTCGACAAAGGCCGTTATAAAGAGGCGGCTGTCAATGATGGAGACCAGTCACCCTGGGAGTTTGAAGATGCCGGGAGTGCTGCGGGATGAGCTCCTAAGCGATATCCCCGTCTTGAACAGGATACTGTATAAGTTCCCGGTGGCAGAAAGACTTGCCCGCCTTATTGAACAGGCAAATGTCCAAATAAGGGTGGGGCAGTTCCTGCTCCTCACCCTTACCATAGGCATGACAGGTTTCCTCGTCGGTCTCCTTATCAACAGAGGGATGTTATTTGCCATTGGTTTGGGTCTCTTTCTTGCCGCCATGCCTTATTTAGACGTAAGATGGCGCAAGCACAAGAGGAGGATAAGGTTTGAGGAACAGTTCCCCGAGACCCTCGATACCATTGCCAGGTCTTTAGAGGCTGGGCACTCCTTCACCTCCGCTATGCAGTATGTGGGAGAGGAAGCAGGTGACCCGGTCGGCACCCTCTTTACAACTGCCTTTGAAGAGCAAGCGCTGGGTCTCAGTCACTATGACGCCGTTAGAAGGATGGCATACAGGATGACCAGCATGGACCTGATTTTCTTTATTACAGCTGTAAACATCCAGAGGACGACAGGGGGAAACCTGGCAGAGGTACTGAGAAACCTTTCCTATATAATAAGGGAGAGGTTGAAGATAAAGAGGCAGGTCAGGGTATATACTGCCCAGGGGCGATTTTCAGGGTATATCCTGGGAGCACTCCCTATCTTCATGGCTTTGGCTATATATATGGTGAATCCCGGCTATATAGGCATTCTTTGGCAGGAGAGGGTGGGTAATTATCTTATTGCCGCCGCATTGATACTTCAGGTCATAGGTTTTTTTGTCATAAGGAAGATAATAAAAATAAAGATTTAACCTTCGACTTACCCTTCGACAAGCTCAGGGTGAACGGCGATTTCATTGAAAGAATTGATAATTTTCCGTTCGTGCTGAGCCAGTCGAAGCATAAAATCAGTTTGTGCAGCAGATTCATAAAGGAAGGGTGATATGACAATCTATATATTTGTAGCATTGATATTTGTAAGTGTTGTAGGGATCATATGGTCCATAGCGGTTCTTCTTACCGGCAGGAGAGATCTGGTAGCCGAGCGGTTGGAGCAGATGAGGACTGCTCCGGCGCGTCCAAAGGAAGTGGAAGGGCTGCTGTTACTTACGAAGCTTGCTAATTTCGTAGCAGGTATTTTCCCGCCTCCTGAGAAGCTGCTGTCCCGCTACCATACCTTACTTGCCCACGCAGGTTTCAAGAGGGAAGGGGCACTGTTGTTTTTTTACGGCATTAAACTGATCCTGACTGTGGCCTTGCCTGTAATCTTCTTTTTCACTGCTTTTAGGTTCTTTGAATTTAAAATGGGTGTCGCTGTAACCGTGCTCTTTGCATTTCTCGGCTTCTTCGTTGTTGATGGCTACCTCTCCTATAAGGTGAGAAATAGGCAGGAGAAGATATTCCATGAACTTCCGGATGTGCTGGATCTTCTTGCGATCGTTGTGGAGGCTGGCCTGGGGCTCGACGCAGCTTTAACGAGGGTGAGCGAGGAGCAGGTTTTTACTAAGACCTTCCTTGCCGTGGAATTAAAGCAGGTGAGCAGGGAGATCATGGTGGGACTGCCGAGGGCTGACGCCCTCAGGAATCTTTATGAGAGGACGGGGTTGGAAGATATAAAGGCATTTACGGCCATGATGATCCAGACAGAGAGGTTCGGTACAAGCATATCTCAGTCCCTTAAGGTCTTCTCTGACAGCCTGAGGACGCGGAGGAGGCAGATGGCTGAGGAGGCAGCGGCAAAGACAACAATAAAGCTTGTTTTTCCGCTGGTGTTCTTTATCTTCCCAGCCATCTTTGTGGTTCTCCTGGCTCCTGCAGCGATAAATATCTATAAGACGGCCTTTTAGGTAACGGCACTGGAATTTAAAAATTAAAAGGAGGTGAAGGAGATGTCGTCATTTGAGGTTTTGAATATTTTATTGTTGTGTGCTGCAAATGTCCAGTTGGGGCTTATAGTGCTGAGACTGCCTAAAAAAGGAGGATCATAAACTCGCTGTTGTTGACAACATTTGTGGGCTTTACAGGCGAAAGGGGAGAGTATTGAAGGCAGTAAGTGCTTCACGGTCGGTGACCATAGCCTCAAATCTGAAAGAGGCGTCTAACTTTTTTTCGAGACTAAAGGGCCTCCTTGGGAAAACCGCATTGGATGATGGGGAGGGTTTATGGATGGCCCGATGTAGGGCCATCCATACTATTGGAATGAGGTTCCCCATAGATGTAGTCTTTCTGAACGGAGACCTCATGGTAAAAAAAGTAGTGAAAGATCTGCGCCCTTTTCATCCGATAGTCTTTTGCTGGTCAGCAAAGGGGGTCCTTGAGCTACCTGCGGGAACTATTGAAAGAGTTCAGATTCAGGTGGGAGATAGGATAGAGATAGTTTGACCCATGATGAACATATCCTATGGTCTAAAATCACATCTATTGCTTTTATCACATTGTCAAACCTTGTCAGACCGAAGAGTCAAGATATACAGGACCTCAGTAATATTCCTTTACCTTATACCTCTCATGGCTATCTGGTTCTTTGAATATCTCCCTTTTCAGGATTACCCGCGGCACCTTGCAGGAATAAAGGTACTAAGAGGCTATTATAATAGCGATATTTTGATGGAACATTTCTCCATCAATTTCTTTAAAGGGATATCACCTATACCTAATATAGCCTTCGAGCTTTTTGCCGCAAAAATATGCTACTTTTGTAGTATCAATACGGCCGGAAAGTTATTCATATCATGTTACGTACTACTTTTTATTTTTTCTACTTATCTCTTAAGCAGAGAGCTAAACATTGAGTTTGCCGATGCGCTGCTCATGATCCTTCCCTTAGTATATTCCACTTACTTTTATATGAGCTTTTTGAACTTCATCTTCAGTATGCCTCTATATTTAATTTCAATCTGGGCATATTTTTGTGCCAAGAGGGAGGAACGGTATTTAATATTACTTGGGATTGTCTTGATTCCACTGTATATCTCTCATCTTTTTGCTTTTGCATCATTCCTTCTTTTCCTTTTTCTTGACCTTGTTTTATCATTTCGGAGGGTGAGTAGAAGATTTATTCTTTTCATTTTTTTTTCCATATCCATACCGCTTATTTTTTCTATCAACTATCTCCTATCGGGTACGGGAAATGCCGGATATTACCATCCTGATGGGATTTGGTACAAAAATATAATGTTTGCTTTCCCCTTCCTTTATTTTTCCCTTAATTCAGGTATTATTATGTTCGTTAGTTACGTCTTCGCACTATTGTCTATTTTTTACGGTTTCAAAGTGATTAACGGCGTCTTTGTTGTTGCAGCTGCATCGTATCTGCTCATCTACCTTGCCCTTCCATTTAGCAGTATTGAAGGGACCTTTGTCGATGTAAGGGCACTGGCATTCAGCATGCTCATGCTACCATTTTCTGTAAGGTTAGAGGGAAATAGGTATAAATACGCTGCTTTTGCCGTTATTCTCTTGATTTCCTTCCTAAACAGTTCGGCCGCATGGTCTTCCTTTAGTAAATTTAACAGGGAGGTCTCTCCTGGCCTTGAATGCCTGAAGCGAGTGGAAGATAGGAGTAAGTTGTTATATATAGTTAAAGGGAAGAACTCTCCCTCCGGCCAGTATTTCCTTGGGGAACCTTATGCTCATGCATGGGGTTATGCATTCCTATATAAGGATTTTATGACTCCAGATTTTTCGAGCAAGGGACACCATGTTGTAAAATATAGGAAGGAGCCGTACATTCCTCCGGATGGATGGTATTCCAGCCCAGGGGATGGTGTAGAATCGGAGATAAAAAGGCACTATACTTACATCGCAATAGTTGGAATAGATGAGTCGATTAATAACACGATGGGTCATATAGGGACAAAGGTTTGTGAAAGTGGTATTATTTCGTTATACACCTTGAATAAATAAGGATGATAATAATGGATGTTCGTTGTTTTAATTCGCTAGCAAGGGACTCAAATAAAAATTCGGCAGGAAATAGGGTTATTGCTTTTTATCTCTTCATCTTCTTATTTTGCATATATCTTTTTACTGCCCAGGGGAACAACATCATCTCTTCTGATCAGCAGGAGGTAAGATTTGAAACAACACGCTCAATTGTCGAGAAAGGTGAATTAGCGATTCCTGACGGAATGGGAGTCAAGGGTAACTACGGTAAGGATTATTCTTGGTACGGAGTTGGTTATTCTGTTCTTGCAATCCCTTTTTATGTTATAGGCAGCTTGGCCGGTGGGAACATCGGTGCTCAAGGAATGGTGTCCATTGTAAATCAGGTTGTTGTTGCCTTAAGCGGGGTAATAATATTCTCTTTTATCGCAAGCCTCGGTTATGCAAGGAAAACTGCTTTTGTGGTAACAATTTTTTATGCTCTGGGAACCATTGCATGGCCGCAATCAAAGCACCCGTTTGACCACCCGGTGGAGATGTTGTTTGTGCTTTTGGCGATTTTTTATGCCCAGATTTTTGCTAAATCAAGAAACGTAAGATACATACTTCTGTCCTCGGCATCTCTGGGATTTGCCTTTCTGACAAGACCGCCTACAGTACTCGCTCTGCCTTCAATCTTTGCACTATTGGCTCTCAGCAGAATTACAGATTTTAAGAAAGAAGAGATGGTCGCCGGTATAAGAGACTGTGTTGTTTATTCACTGGCGTTTATTCCTTTTCTGGCCGTCCAGCTCTGGTACAACTATGCAAGGTTTGGCTCCATATATGAGACCGGCATAACATTGATGGCCGAAAAGGCAGGGATAGACTTCTTTGCAGGGACACCGTTACTTACAGGGTTGGCGGGATTCCTTTATAGTCCTGGAAAGGGTTTTTTCTATTATTCCCCGATTTCCATTCTTTTCTTTTTATCCATATCAGGCTTTTACAGAAGGAATAAGGGGCTGGCCATCTGTATTATTGGGATTGTTGTCTCTTATCTACTTTTTCTATCGAGGAATATTTACTGGCATGGCGATTGGTCCTGGGGCCCACGTTACCTGTTTGTCATAACCCCATTAATAATCCTGCTTATTGCGGACCTTATTGAGAGGTACCTCTGGAATGATGGAAAGATCTTTAAATCTGCAGTCTTTATCCTTTTCGGACTCAGTATGTTGGTTCAGATCATAGGGGTATCGGTAAATTTTATCCACTATTTTATTAGTCTGCAGGTAGACAAGGGTGTTCAATTTACATCCGTGGGAGGTAACGATGTCCCATATATTTTGGAGCCCCCGGCCGGAACACATTTTGAGTGGGACAAATTCCCGATAGTTTATCAAGCCTCTTCGGCCTTAAAGATATGGAAAGGCCTAAAGGACTACAGATTTATTGAATCAAATAAGATATATGAACCTGATGAAGCTCTTAAATACTACTTAAGGTTCAACGTCTTTGATTTTTGGTGGCTTTATGCCTTATATACAGGAGCTCCTCCTTATGCGATATTGCTGGCACTCCTTACCTTGTCTTTTGTCATGATATTAAGCTTATATAGGATTGTGACATTGATAAGGGAATAGAAAAAGTTCCTGCTGGCGGAACCCTTTGCCTTCGTACGGTTACGTCCCGCATTTTGCATACAGTTACATATACATTCCGGAACTATATAGGCAAAGACAATTATCAACTTGGAGGTTCGATTGTCTAAATATCCCCCGGCTGAAATCTTCTTCGACTGGCATATGTCGCCCATACGGGCACGTTACAAGTTCATCCGAGAGATGGGTCGGAATATGAAAGATTACAAATATGCCGAAGTTCCAACAGAGTCCGCATATGCCGAGAAGATCAAGGCCGACCCGGCAATGAACATCTTTGACTTCTGGTGGCTTTACAAGTATTTTTTAGAAGGAAGCTATACGGGATTCATTTCAGCCGGTTCTCTTTAGCTGATGGCTATACTTAGTGCATCAAGATTGATAGGGCTTTTAGGTAAAGGTGTTTAATGCCAAAGTTGATCTCAGGTGGAAAAAGGTTTATGCCTATTTTCGCACTGGCACTTTCGGCCCTTTTCTCAACTATTCCCCTCCTTTTTTACCAGGATTTTACATTCGGCCAAGATATTGCCTATCATATTAATTGGAGCAGTCAGGTAAGTACAGCTATTAAGGAGGGCGTTCTATATCCAAGGTGGATGGCACTTTCCAATGAAGGATATGGGAGCCCAACTATGATATTTTACGCTCCTTTATTCTATTGGATTACCGGGATTGTAAATCTTTTTGTTTCTTCGCTGATTCTATCCATGAAACTTACCACCTTAGCAGGTTTCTTCCTGTCCGGCCTGACTATGTATGTTTTCCTGAAAAATTTCTGCAACCATGCAGGTAGTGTCACAGGCGGAATAGCATACCAGTTACTTCCTTATCACATCTTTGATCTTTATGTACAAGGGACCATGGCGGAGCTCTTTGCATTTGTATGGTTACCTCTTATCTTTCATTTTGCATATAAGGGTTTTACTGAGGACGCTTTACGAGATTGGATAGCCCTTGCCTTTTCTTATGCAGGCCTGATACTTACGCACATTGTGTCTTCCTATATATTTACATTTGTCCTTGCTGGGTTTGGACTCTTCCTCTCTGTAAAGATGAGAAGTTTAAGGGTATTGGGGAGGTTCACAGCAGCCGGATTGTTTGGGTTTTGCCTCTCTGCTGTATATTTCATGCCCATGTTTTTTGAGAGGAGCTTTGTTCACATAGAATGGCTGACTGAGGCGCCTTTTGCTGATTATAGGCACAATTTTTTATTCAGTGCTGAAAACGTCGGGAAGCTTTTTTACAAACACCTTAATCTGGTTGCTGTACTGCAACTAATTTTATTAATTATATCTCTGATGGTGGTTTACAAGAAGAAGAAAGGGGATAATCAGACTAATCTTCCCTTTTTTTTATGGCTCTCTGCGGCTTCGCTTTTCATTTCGTCTCCTTTTTCTATGCCAGTATGGAATCTTATGCCTGGCCTTAAGACCATCCAATTCCCCTGGAGATGGCTTATGGTATCTACCTTCGCGACGTCTATAATGATAGGCCTAACAGCTGATATTTTTTCTTTCTTCGATATTAAAAAAGACAGGTTTTTAAGGTTTTCAGCGGTTCTATTTTGTGGTTTTGTTTTTTATAATTTGTACTTAGTATCATTTTATCTTCTGAAGGCGGAACCAGTTCCGAAGAAAGATACGGAATGGATATTACATGGCGGAGGAGATGTCATAGAGTATCTCCCTGTATGGCTTATAGACAAGAAAAATAATTTTCCGAAAGGGAAAGAGGGGCCGGTCACCTTTAAAGAAGGGGTCGGTATGCTTGACATTGTCCATTGGCGGTCACATTCAAGGCTCTTCCGAGTAAGTGCAGAATTACCAGCAACAGTACGGGTGTCCACATTCTATTATCCGGGATGGACCGCACTGATAGACGGGAGGGAAATCCCTGTAGGTATCGAAAAGGACAGTGGTGCCATGCTTATAAATGTTCCTCCAGGAAAGAATGAGGTCCTGCTGGAATTCAGGGATACCCCTTTGAGGAGGGTGGCTAAATGGATTTCAATCATTTCGCTCCTTGCCGCTCTTTTTGGACTTGCCATGGCAAAGCGGAAGAGTTATTAACCCAATAATGCATTTAACCACAGGGACACGGAGTAAATGGGGGCTTGGGGGTCCTTCATATGTCATTTAATGCATAACAACCTAACCACTACCATCTTCACACTTCGTTTTGTGGTTGATTTTCAACCAGCAAGTGGATAATATACATACCATGATTCGGAGGAATATTAGATCAAATCTGCTGGACGCCCTTGCTGATACGCCTGTCGTGCTTTTGAACGGAGCCAGGCAGACCGGAAAGAGCACCCTTGTCAAGGCGATTGTTTCAGGAGAGCATTCCGCCCGCTATGTCACGCTTGATGATGTCTCGGTTTTGGGTGCGGTGCGACATGATGCCGCAGGCTTCCTGGCCGGGATGGGCGGGCCGGTTGTGGTTGATGAGATACAACGGGCTCCTGAGCTTTTCATGGCGATAAAGTCGGACGTTGACAGCAACCGTCGGCCTGGCCGTTATCTCCTTACGGGGTCTGCCAACGTCCTGCTCCTCCCCAATTTGTCTGAATCCCTTGCCGGAAGGATGGAGATATTGAGCCTCTGGCCGTTCTCACAGGGGGAACTTGCTGGGATTAAGGATACATTTGTTGATATACTGTTTGAAAAGAAGCTCCCAGGCCGCCCTCCCAAGAAGGAAGACCGCATCAGCATCCTTGACAGGATAATTGCCGGCGGGTATCCGGAGGCTGTAAGCCGGACCAGCCCGGCCAGACGCAGGGCATGGTTTGATTCATATATAACCACGATCCTGCATAGGGACGTTCGTGACATTGCAAATATAGAAGGGCTGACAGCCATGCCAAGGCTGCTTTCGCTCATAGCTGCCCGTACCCCGGCGCTTCTTAATTTTGCGGAACTATCTCGTACCCTTGCCATCCCCCAGACCACTTTAAAGCGCTATATGATGCTTCTTGAGGCCACCTTCCTTATTCAGAACCTTCCGGCATGGTCAGGGCACCTCGGAAAGCGCCTTGTGAAGGCTCCCAAGTTGATTATGTGCGATACCGGTCTTATGGCGCACCTTCTTGGAGCCAACAGGGAAAGGATTATTTCAGCGGGCCTGATAGGTCCGCTGCTGGAGAATTTCGTCATAATGGAGTTGCAGAAGCAGATTACATGGAGTGAAACCCGGCCTAAGATGTTCCATTTCCGCACACAGACCGGTCAGGAAGTTGATGTTTTGCTGGAAGACCCTGCGGGCAGGCTGATAGGGATCGAGGTTAAAGCAAGCACAACCGTCAGCGCCCAGGATTTTAAGGGATTAAAGGCTCTTGCGGAAACGACCGGCAGTAATTTTGTCCGTGGGATCGTCCTTTATACAGGGAATGAGAGTATTCCTTTCGGGGCTAACCTTTATGCACTGCCGGTTAATGCCCTGTGGAGTGAACATGAAGGATAAAGAAACGCTGCTGGAAGAGAAGAGTTCTTGATTGAAAAGGACAGCGGGGCAATGCTTCTCAATATTTCTCCTGGAAAGAATAATATCTTACTTGAGTTCAGGGATACTTCTTTAAGAAAGATGGCTAAATGGATTTCAATCGTTTCGCTCCTTGCCGCTCTTACTGGTCTTATAATATCAAGACTTAATAAGATTCATTCGTAAAAAGTCAAAATTAACCGCAGAGACGCGGAGACGCTGAGTTAACGACTTTGAAATTGTTGAGTTTTTCTCTGTGCCTCTGCGCCTCAGCGGTGAGAAAAAGAGTTTTTACGACTTTACCAATAAACCGTCATAAATTTAGTGGCCTTAGTTAGTATTCTCTGTTATATTTCACGACAGGCCGACCATTATGGAATCCAGAAGCGTAATCACAGTAATTAAAGAATATAAAGGCTTATTCTCTTCT
>Ga0209641_10002434_pt1 | contig 16033 bp, 14 predicted proteins | sample RifCSP16_1_FD_184022 | JGI IMG/M metagenome (GOLD analysis project Ga0209641, IMG submission 184022) | Soil microbial communities from Rifle, Colorado - Rifle CSP2_sed 16_1 (SPAdes) (version 2) | ecosystem: Environmental > Terrestrial > Deep subsurface > Rock core/Sediment | place: Rifle...
GCGGGAGACGCGGCCGTAGGTGGGCTTCAGCCCGACGATCCCACAGAGCGACGCCGGCTGGCGGATCGACCCGCCGGTGTCGGTGCCCAGCGCCCAGGGTGCCAGCCCCGCCGCCACGGCCGCCGCCGATCCACCGCTGCTGCCCCCGGGCACCCGCTCCACATCCCAGGGGTTGCGCGTCGGACCGAAGGCGGAGTTCTCCGTGGACGAGCCCATGGCGAACTCGTCCATGTTCGTCTTCCCCAGGAGGATGGCGCCGGCGTGCCGCAGCCGAACCATGGCGGTGGCGTCGTAGGGGGGACGCCAGCCCTCCAGGATGCGCGAACCGCAGGTGGTGACGACGCCGCGGGTGCAGATGATGTCCTTCACCGCGATGGGGATGCCCGCCAGTGGCGGCAGATCATCGCCCCGGGCGTACCGTTCGTCCCAGCGGCGCGCCTCGGTCCGGGCCGCCTCCGCGTCCACGTGCAAATATGCGCGCAGCGTCCCATCGTGCGCGGTGATGCGTGTCAGGTAGGCCGCAAGCAGCTCGGAGGGGGAGAGTTCACGCCGGCGCAGCCGCGGCAGCAGTTCGGACACGGGAAGCAGCGCGGGATCCACGGGTTACGCGGGTTCGAGGACCGGGGGGACCTTGAAGAATCCGTCCTCCTGCGCCGGGGCCGCCGCCAGGACTTCCGCGCGGTCCAGGGAGGGCCGCGCCGCGTCGCCCCGCTGCACGTTGGCCGCGGCCAGCACGTGCGAGGTTGGCTCCACCGCCGTCAGGTCAAGCTCCTGCAGCCGGGCGAAGTAGTCCAGGATGTTGCGCAGTTGCTCCGTGAACATCGCCCGCTCCTCGCCGGTCAGGGAGAGGCGGGCCAGGCGGGCAACGTGGTCGACGCGGGCGGGATCGATCGCCATCACAGATCACCGCCCCTCATGGTAGCACGGGGTCCTCTGCGGGAGTAACGCGCCGCCGGCCGCAGGAGTGCAGGAGGAGGGATGCCGGCGGGTCGAAAGCGTCTCCGCGGAGCATGACTTGGCTCGGCCCTGGGGAGGGACGGATCCTTCGCCAGGCGTGCCGGCTGGCAATCGCCTGGCTGCTGTTCCTCTTGTTCCCGGTGTGGGCCCAGGTGGTCACGCTCCGCCTTGATCTTGCCAAGACCTCGGCCTTCCACCTGCGTCATCCCACCTTGCTGGCGCGCCAGGGCTACGGCGTGAACTACAGCTTCGAGGCCCCTGACGCCCAGGAGGTCTCCTTCCACCGGGCCACCCCGCAGGCCGAGTTTGACACCATCACCCTGGAGGCTGCCGCCGGCGAGATCACAGAGGTTCCCTTCTCGACCGCCAGATGAGCGGTTCGCCATGGTGATCCATCACATCGCGGGTACCCTCACCGGGGTCTGGGATGCACCGCCGACCGAACGGACCCTTCCGGCCCCACCGGCAGATGCCGAGGTCCGCCGCCGCTTCACCCTGGCCACAGAGCTCTTCGCCGCAGCGCAGGAGGCGCTGGGCCTGAAGGATTTCAAAGGAAGCCAGACTGGGACCGTCACCCTGCAACTCGCCGGCGTCGAGGATCTGGTGCTGCGCTCCAAAGGGACGGATGCCGACTACGAGTACACCTTCTTCGCTCTGGTCCAGGAAGGCATGATCGAGGAACTGAAGGTCGAGGTGAGTGGGGCAACCTTCACGATTGAGGCGGGACCGGGACGCTTGCTCGTGCATCGCCAGTCCACCACCGCCGATGGCCAGCGCACCACGTCAGAACTCATCATTGAAGGCAACACCTGGCAGGGCACTCAGGAAATCCGCCGACCGGGCGAACGGCCGACAAGTAGGAGTCTGACCCGCGCGGAGGCCGAGCAGGTCCTGAGCGAAGGACTGGGCCATCTGAGAGCCGCACGCAGCCACTTCGGCATCACTTTCGGTCGAGATCTGGCTCCCTGACGGCGTAATCTTCTCAGCGCAGCGGCACCGCAGTGAAGCGCAACACAGGTACAGGATCCGCTGACGTCCAGGCGACGTAGGCGACGTTTCCACGCAGCGCGACCATCGGGCCGCTCCCCGCTCCCAGGCGCAGGCTCTCCCCCGACGGCCGGACCTGCAGCAGGATGATCGCCTGGTCCTCGCTCCAGGCGGCGACGACTCGCCCGCCAGCGGCGGCGACCACCGGATCGTGCACCGGCCCCGTGGCCAGCGGCTGCGGCCGCTCCGCCAGGCGCAGGTACATGATCTGCCGGCGCGCTCCTTGCTCCTCCCACACCAGGTGCACGTCGGCCCCATCCGCCGCCAGAGCCACCCGGGTATGCTCAGCCGGGCCGCTGGTGACGTTGCGCGGCGGCGACCATCGGCCGTCGAACTGCGCGTAGCGGATCTGGTAGACGCGGCTGTCGAATTGGTACCAGGCGGCGTGCAGCCGGCTGCCCGCGCCGGTGTCCAGCGCGGGGTTGATGCTATCGGGAATGCCCGGTGAGATCGAGACCGGAGGACTCCATGCCGCCGCGGCGCGGCGGGTGAAAACGATCTCGTAGATCGACCCGTGGCGCGTACGCACCGTCGGCCGCTCGGGGAGGATGCCGTACCAGAGGACGTGCGGCTGGCCTCCCCGCGGCGCGACGACGGGGACGCCGGCGTAGACGCCGAGCTGGGAGAGGCCGACCGGGGCCGTCCAGCGGCCGCCGCGGCGCTCCCGATAAAGCACTACGCCGATGGGCGCGTACTCAGTCCAGACGAGGTGCACGGAGTTGTCGGGGAACAGCGCCAGGGACGGCAGCCGCGCGGGGCGCGGCGCCTGTGTCATCTGCGTGGAGCGCCAGGTGCGGCCCCCGTCAGCGGACTCCGCCAGAAAGACCTGATCGACATCGCCCGCGGGACGGACGTACGCCAGCAGCAACCGGCCCTGCGGGTCCACCAGGAGTTTGCGCTGGCTGTTCTCCGCCGTCGCCTCGGGCGACACGCCGCGGCCGACAACCACGGAGGATGGTGGCGCTCCGGAGGACAGGCTCGGTAGAAAGACGGTAATGAAGATCAGGAGCAGCAGGGCAATGGTGTGACGCACACGTGCGTATTCGGGAAATACCGGTGTCCTTCCCCCCGTTGTTCGAGGAGGAATGCGCGCCGCGGTGCTCATCGGGATCTTCCTTCTGGCGATTGCCGCTTGCACGGGCGCCCGTCCCTCAGCGCGGGACACACCCGACGACCGCCAGCGGCTGAAGGATTATGCTGCGGCCGCGCAGGTGGCGTTCGACGCGGCATTCCAACGGGTGACGGCTCTGGAGACCGCCGGCGACTGGTTCGAACTTGAACGGGTCCGCAGCCGGAGTGCCCGGCTCGCCCTGCGCGTTCAGGCGTTGCGCACGGGACCGGCTGCCGCGAGCCGCTGAAAGGACACCGCCGGGAAACTGGCTAGGTAGAACCGCGCAGGCGGGGGTCGAGGATGTCGCGGAAGGCGTCGCCCAGGAGGTTCCACCCCAGCGTGAAAAACACCAGGGCGGCGCCGGGGAAGACCACCGTGTACCAGAAGGCAAAGGCGTTCCCGCCGCTGCCGATGATCCAGTTGCGGGACAGGCTGATGATCTGCCCCCAGTCCGCGTAGCCGACGGGCGCGCCCAGCCCGAGGAAAGACAGCGCGGCCGCGGCGACGACGACGCTGCCCATGTCCAGCGACGACACCACCAGAATGGGATAGATGCTGTTGGGGAGCACGTGGCGCAGGATGATCTTCAAATCGTTCGCGCCCATCGCCCGCGCCGCCTCCACGAAGTCGCGCTCGCGCACGGAGAGAATCTCGCCGCGGAGCAGCCGGGCGTAGCCCGGCCAACCCACCAGGGCCAGGGCAATGAGGACGTTCTGCAGACTCGGCCCCAAGATGGCGACCACGACCACGGCCAGGATCAGCCCGGGAAACGCCAGGAAGATGTCGACGATGCGCATCAGGACCTCGTCCACTTTGCCCCGGTAGAAGCCGGCAATGCCCCCGACGACGATACCAATCGCGACCGACATGGCCACCACCATCAGTCCGATGCGGAACGCCGTCCGCGCCCCCCAGACGATGCCGTAGTAGATGTCGAACGCCTGCTCCGTCGTGCCGAAGGGGTGCCCGGGGCGGGGGGCCTGCGGGTCGGGACTGTAGCCGGCGTGCGGCATCATGTAGGGGTCGCGCGTGTTGGCCAGGGGCGGCGCCAGCACCGGCGCGAGCAGGGCGACGAGGATGAACCCCACGATGATAATCAGCCCCATCAGCGACAACGGGTTGCGCCGGAAGCGCAGGACCGCCGTCTGCCAGGTCGAGAGGGTCACCGGCAGGGTCTGGGCGGCGACTTTTCGCGCAGCCAGAACGCTCATGCGTTACCTCAAACGAATTCGCGGATCGATCCAGGCGTAGAGCACATCCGCGGTCAGATTGCCGAGCACCAGCAGCAGCGCGCTGAAGAGCGCGAATCCAGCCACTGCCGCAGCGTCCAGCTGGAGCGCCGCGCCGGCGCCCCAGCGGCCGATGCCCGGATAGTTGTAGATCGTTTCCGTGATCACTACTCCGTTGAGCAGTCCGACGAACAGCAGCGCCGAGAGCGTGATCACGGGGATCATGGCGTTCTTCCGGGCGTGCTTATTGATCACCTTCGGTTCTTCCAGCCCCTTCGCCCGGGCGGTGCGCACATAGTCTTGCCGCAGGGTCTCCAGCATGGAGGAGCGCGTCACGCGCACCAGCGTGGCGCAACTGACCAGGCTGAGCGTGATCACCGGCAGGGCGAGGTGGCGCAGGGCATCCAGGAAGATCCACACCTGCCCGTTCAGTAGGGCGTCAACCGTCAACAGGCGCGTGTACGGGCGGAACATCTCCGGGTCCAGCACGTAGAGGTTGGCTTCCAGGGAAAGGCGTCCCGGCGGAAACAGCCGCAAGGCCCCATAAAAGACCATCAATAACAGCAGCCCCCAGACGAAAGTGGGAAAGGACTGCCCGCCGATGGCGAAGAGGCGGGAGAAGTGGTCGATGATCTTGTCCTTGTGCACCGCGGACTTCGTCCCCAGCCAGATGCCCAGCGCGATGATCGGCACGAAGGCGTAGAGCGTCAGTTCCAGCGTCGCCGGGAAGAAGGTGGTGATCGCGCGGGCCACGGTCATCTTGGCCGTCTCCGACCAGCCTAGATCGCCGCGCACCACGCGCCAGAGCCACTGCACATACTGGACGGTGACGGGCTTATCCAGCCCGTGCGTGCGGATGATGCTGTCCAGCGCCAGTAGCTGCCGGGGATCGGTCACGTACAGCGCGGCCCGCTGCTCCGGCGAGAGCAGCTGCAGCAGGCTGAAGATCAGGAGCGTCACGCCGATGCCCACCAGCGGCAGCAGCAGGAGGCGCCGGGCGATGAAGACGGTCATCCTTTAATCCCCCGCGCCGCGGGGGACCGGGAGGCACACCTCCCGGTCCCCACGGTCAGCCTAGCCCTTCCAGATGGTGTAGTAGTACGTCCCCGGGTAAATCGGGTTGTAATACCACCCGCGCACCCAGGTTCGCTGTACGCGGAAACCAATGGCGTTCACGGTCGCGATCGAAGGCGCCAGCTCGAAGTACTTCTGGTTGATCTGGAAGTACAGAGCCTGGCGCTTCCGCACGTCGGTCTCCTTCACGGCGAGGGTGACCAGCGCGTCTATCTCCCCGTTCTTGAACTTCTGCGAGTGTGGGAAGGTCCCGTCGCTGTGGAAGAAGTGGAACGCGAAGTTGTGTGGGTCCGGGAAGTCGGCGATCCAGCCGATCCAGAAAATCGGCAGCTTGCCCGCGTCCATCGCGGCCAGGAAGGAGGACCAGGTCACGCCGCGGATGTCGATCTTGAACTTGGGGTTGAGCGCCTCGATGCTGTCCTTCAGGATGCGCGAGCCCAGCTCGCGGGTGACGTTGCCGGCGTTGTACAGGATCGTCATCTTGAACCCACGCTCCCAGACCTGGCCGCCGTGCGCCTCGCGGAAGGCGGCGGTGGCCTTGGCGCGGTCGAATGTGAAGTACTCCTGCTTGGGGTTGAACCCGAACATCCCTAGCGGGATCATCCCCTTCGCCAGGGTGGCCTTGCCGCGGTAGCCGTCCTGCAGGAAGGTGTTGAAGTCAAACGAGTAGCCGAATGCCTGCCGCACCTTGACGTCGGAGAAGAAGTTGGACGGGATGCCGTTCCCGTCCAGCCGCCCGCTGCCACAGTCGGGGTTGCCCCGGCAGTCTATATCGACGGTGAAGAAGAACGCGGGGTTGGTGGAGACGCCGGTCGGGAGGTCGTCGAGGATCTTGACGTTGGGGTCGCCCTCGTACTGGGGCAGTTCGCGCCGACTGACGCCACCGTCGGAGTCGGCATCGCCCGCCTTGACCATCAGGATGCGTGTCGCGGGCTCATCCACCTGCCGCAACACGACGCGCTGTAGCCGGGCCGGTGCCCGCCAGTAGCTGCCGTTGCGGGCGAGGATGATCTGGCGGCCGGCGCGGTCCCACCGCTCCAGTTTGAACGGACCGGTACCGTTCGCCTTTTCGAAGAAGCCCATGGACTCCTTCTTGGGGTTGTTGTACTTGGCCATCGTGGCCGCGGTCCCGTTCCAGTCCCCGTTGGCGATGGCCGTCTTCTTGGAGACGACGAAGGACCACAGCGGCATCAGTGAGAGGAAGGGGCCGAAAGGTTCCTTCAGCGTGATCACGACGTTGTTGCCCTTCGCCTGAATGGCGCGCTGCAGGTCGGCGAACTTCAGGATCAGGTTCCCCTTGTCGTCCCGTGAGGACGTCAGTCCGAAGATCGGTTCCAGGAGCAGGGAGGACGGCCCCCCGTCCCGGTCGGAGAGCAGGAAGCGCTGTAGGGAGTAGGCGGCGTCCTCAGCCGTCAGCGGCGTGCCGTCATGGAACTTCACACCCTGACGAATCGGAAAGGTGTAGACCTTGCCGTCCTTGGAGAGGAGCCCATTCTGGAGTGTAGGCACAGCTGTCGACAGAAATGGCACGAAGCGGTCCATCCGGCCGCCCTCGTAGAAGATCAGCGGCTCGTAAACATTGAAGATCACCGTCAGGCTTGCGGTGTCGTACGCCCACCCTGGGTCAAGTGAGTCCGTGTCACCGAAGCTGACGGACACGTAGGTGTCCGGGTTCTTGACCGCCTGCCCGGTGGCCATCCCTGGCTGGAAGGCGAACGCCAGGGCCAGCACCAGCACAGGCAGGATAAACCAGCGTGTCTTACTCATCTTCATCCTCCTTCAGTGTGCACCGGAGTGCGATGCACCGAGTCGTGCACAGTATGCCCCCTCCGGATCGGCCAGTACTCCCACCTCCTTCAACATGTCCGGCACGGACCGAGCGTCACGTTCGTGCGTTAGCGCGCAGCCGGCTTGAGGACCGCCGCCCGGCTGCGCTGATGCCGGAACGGCAGAATCGGGCAGGCCACGAAGTGGCCGTTGCCCCAGTAGTCGACCAGTTCGGGGTCGTCCACCCGGCAGGACTCCTGCGCGTAGAGACACCGGGTGTGGAAGCGGCAGCCCGCCGGCGGGTTCACCGGGCTGGGCACGTCGCCGGGCAGGATGATCCGCTCGCGGCGTACCGCCGGATCGGGGATCGGCACCGCCGAAAGCAGGGCCTCCGTGTAAGGGTGCTGCGGGTTATCGAAGAGTTGGTCCGCGTCGGCGACCTCCACGAGCCGCCCCAGGTACATCACGGCGATGCGGTCGCTGATGTGCTTGACCACCGAGAGGTCGTGCGCGATGAACAGGTAGGTCAGGCCGAACTCCTTCTGCAGCTCCTCCAGCAGGTTCAGCACCTGCGCCTGGATAGAGACGTCCAGGGCGGAGACCGGCTCATCGCAGATGATCAGCTTCGGGTTCACCGCCAGCGCCCGGGCGATGCCGATGCGCTGCCGCTGCCCGCCGGAGAACTCGTGTGGGTAGCGGTTGGCGTGGTAGGGGGACAGGCCGACGATCTCCAGCAGTTCCTGCACGCGGCGCATCTTCTCCTTGCCGCGGGCCAAGTTGTGGATCTCCAGGGGCTCGCCGATGATGTCCCCCACGGTCATCCGCGGGTTCAGCGAGGAGTAGGGGTCCTGGAAGATGATCTGCATGTTGCGGCGCAGCAGCCGCAGTTCTTCCTTCTTGAGTTTGAAGATGTCGCGCCCCTCGAAAGAGGCCTCGCCGCTGGTGGGCTCCATCAGGCGCAGGATGACTCGCCCCGTGGTGGTCTTGCCGCAGCCGGACTCCCCCACCAGCCCCAGCGTCTCGCCGCGGCGGATGTTGAAGGAGATGCCGTCGACGGCCTTCACCGCCCCCACCTGCTTCTGGAAGATGAACCCCTTGGTGATGGGGAAGTACTTGTAGAGGTTGCGCACGTCCAGGATGAGGTCGTCGTTCGCTACGGCCATCGCGCACACTCCCTAAGAAGATCCCGACCGGGTCGAGGCGGCCAGTCCCGCCGCCGCCGCCCGCTTGAGGTGGTCCTCGTCCGCGTACTCGCTGTGCAGGTAGCACTTTGCGGTGTGGTTGGATCCAACGACGTAGTCCGGCGGGTCCTCCTGGACGCAGATCTCCATGGCGAAGGGACAGCGCGGGGCGAAGGGACACCCCGAGGGCAGGTCGATCAGGCTGGGCGGCTGCCCCTCGATGGGGATGAGCCGCTCCTTGCGCTCGTAGAGCTTAGGGATGGAGTGCAGCAGTCCCCACGTATACGGGTGCTTGGGGTCCTGGAAGGTGCGGTAGATGTCGGCGTGCTCCACTGGTTTCCCGGCGTACATGACGACCACGTTCTCGCACATGTCCGCGACCACGCCCAGGTTGTGCGTGATCAGGATGACCGCCATGTTGAACTCTTTCTGCAGCTCCCGCATCAACTCGATAATCTGCGCCTGGATGGTCACGTCCAGCGCGGTCGTCGGCTCGTCGGCGATGAGGATGGAGGGGTTGCAGGAGAGGGCCATGGCGATCATCACCCGCTGCCGCATCCCGCCGCTGAACTGGTGGGGGTAATCGCGCACCCGTTCCCGGGCCAGCGGGATCTTCACCCGCTCCAGCATCTCCGCCGCCCGGCCCCAGGCGGCCTTCTTGTCCAGCTTCTGGTGCAGCATCACCGCCTCGGCGATCTGCTCGCCGATGGTGAGGACCGGGTTCAGGGAGGTCATCGGCTCCTGGAAGATCATGGCGATGCGGTTGCCGCGGATGCGGCGCATCGCCTCGTCGGAGAGGTGCGCGAGGTTCTTGCCTTCAAAGAAGACCTCGCCGGCGACGATCTTCCCCGGCGGCTGGGGGATCAGGCGCATAATGGAGAGGGCGTGGACGCTCTTGCCGCAGCCCGACTCGCCGACGATGCCCAGCGTCTCCCCCTTGTGCAGGTCGTAGGTCAGGCCGTCGACGGCCTTGACCACGCCCTCGTCGGTGTAGAAGTAGGTCTTCAGATTGCGCACAGAAAGCAGCGGTTCGGCCACGGAATCACCCCACCCCGCCCACGCAAATTGGCAGTATCCCTAGTGTAGCAGAGACCGTCACTGCTCCCATTGCCACTCCCAGATGTTCCACGTCAGATACGACCCAACGAGGCCTGTCGGCCGGATGCCCCGCAGCGCCCTGTGCGTCGTTGTCAGGCGGAGCGCGAAGTAGAGTGATAGACTCGGCAGGTCCTCGGCAAAAACCTCCTGCTGGCGCCGTAAAAGGCTGTTCCGCTTCTTTTCGTCCAGCTCGGAAGTCAGTTGTTCCCAGATGCGGTCGTTCTCTGGATTTCGCCACCCGGCGCGGTTGTCTCCTTCCCAGTTATTCTCCGCGCTGGGGATCTGGCTGCTGTGGAACCGATTGAAAGGGATCGACTCCGGGGAGAAGTTGCTGAGGTACAGGATCATATGCGGGAACTGCCGGCGCGTCAGGACCGGCCCCAGCAGGACCGAGGCCGGGCGGTTGTCGATGCGCAGGTCGATCCCCACCTCCCGCAGGTGCTCCTTGATGAGCAACTCGATCTGCTCGCGCAGGGCGTTGCCGGAGGTGGACATGATGGTCATCTCCACCCGCTTCCCCGTCGGGTCGCGGAGGATGCCGTCCGGCCCGAGGGTGAAGCCCGCCTCGGCCAGCAGTTGCCGGGCGCGGGCGGGCTCGTGGGGGTATTTGCGCACGGCGGGATTGTAGCCGGGATGGCGCGGCGGCAGCCAGGTATGGGCCACCGGCTGCCGGCCTCCCGGGCAGGAGAGTTCGGCGATCGCCAGTCGGTCAATGGCGTGGGCGATGGCCTGGCGGACCCTCTTATCCCGGAGCCACTCATTGTCCAAGTTGAAGTCGATCCGTTCCCACCGCATCGCCTCACGGAACTGCACGGCGATCTGCGGATTGCGCCGCGCGATCTGTTCCCCGGCCAGACAGTCGAAGCCGTTGTTCTCCGTGGCATCCACGGCGCCCGTGATCTGGTTCACTTGCAGGACCGTGGCATCGAGAATGAAGCGGAAGATCACCGTTTTGATCTTCGGCCTCCCCAGGGGAAACCGGTCATACGCTTCGAGCGTAATATGACTGCCGGGGACCCACTCCACGAACCGGTACGGCCCATGGCCCACCGGCGCGCGCCAGTAGGGGTGCGCCGGCAGCCGACCGGGATCTTTGAGGTACGCTCCCTCTAATAGGTGGCGCGGGAGTGGGTAGGACCCGCCGAAAGGCAGACTGCCAGCAAACGGCCAAAACTCGTTCCACTGCACGACCATCGTGTAGGGGTCGGCAGGGTTCGGGACAAGAACGTTATCCACCTTATTGAGGATGAACCGGCTCACCTGAGGCGTTTGTGGGTTGCGAAACATGCCGTAGGTGAAGCGCCAGTCCAGCGCCGTCACCGGCCGGCCATCGTGCCAGGTGAAGCCGCGGCGAAGCCGCCAGGTCACTCGCATCTTGCCGTTGGGGAGGAGCACCCAGTCCCCGTCCTTGAGGGTGGGGATCTTTTCCACCGCCACCGGCACCCGCACCCACCGGTCGGTGAAGGGTGCGGCCTCAGCAAAAAGGCCATGCTCAACCACGGTGGCCGCTACCATGATGCTGAAGGCGCCCAACCGGTCCGGCTCCTGGGCCATGCCGATCGTCACGGCGTCCCGCCTGCCCTGGGCCGCCGCGGGCGCCGGGGGGGTGACGATGACCGCTGCGAGCAACAGCGCGAGCAGCCACGCCCCGCACCTTCGCCGCACCGCCGGCCGCTCCACGCTCGACACACCTCCCCCCGGTCAGATCTTCAGCCGGGGGTCGAGCACGTCACGCAGCCCGTCCCCCAGGAAATTGAAACCCAGCACCGTCATGAAGATGAGCACGCCGGGGAAGACCGCCAGCCACGACGCGTTCCAGACGTACTCCTGCGCCCGCTGCAGCATGTTGCCCCACGAGGCGGTCGGCGGTTGGATCCCCAGACCAAGATAGGAGAGCGCCGACTCCCCGAGGATGAAGCCGCCCACGGCCAGGGTCGTGGCCACGATGATCGGCGCCATCACGTTGGGCACCAGGTGGCGCAGCATGATGCGGACCTCGGACGCCCCCAGCGCCCGCGCCGCCTCGACGAAGTCCTGCTGCCGCAGCGAAAGGACCTGGCCGCGCACCAGGCGGGCAGCCCCCGTCCAGCCGAAGAGGACGAAGATCAGCATGATGCGCGCCACGCCGCCGCCCGGAATGAGCGCGGCCATGATCAGGTAGAGCGGAATGGTCGGCAGGGCGAGCAGGATGTCCACCAGGCGCATGATCACGCTGTCCGCCACGCCGCCGTAGTACCCGGCCACCACCCCGGCCACCGTCCCCGCCAGCGCCACTCCCAGCGCCGAACCGTAGCCCACGGCGAGCGAGACGCGGCCGGCGTGCATCGCCCGGGAGAGGACGTCCCGGCCTAGTTCGTCCGTGCCGAAGGGGTGGGCGCGGCTGGGAATCGCCCAGCGGTTGCCCAGGTTGATCTGATCCGGCCGGTAGGGGGCCAGCCAAGGGGCCAGCAGGGCCGCCAGTGACAGGAAGATCGCCACGCTCCCGCCGATCACGGCCAGCCGGTGGCGGCGGAAGCGGCGCCCCACGAGGTGCCAGTATGCCTCCCCCGCCGCAACTCGGTTGTCCCGCTGCCGCTGACCTCCCAGATCTACCGCCATCTGCCCGCTCGTCATCGGGTCGCGATCGGCTATCCGTACCGGATCCGCGGATCCACCGCGGCGTACGCCACATCCGCCAGCAGGTTGGCGCCGACCGTGACCAGCCCGAGGAGGAGCAGGACGGCCATGGCGACGTTGAAGTCGTGGCCGAGGACCGCCTGGAAGAGCAACAGACCCATCCCCGGCCAGGAGAAGACCGTCTCCGTGAGCACGGCCCCGTTCAGTACCCCGGGGATGCTGAGCGCGACCAGTGTGATAATCGGCAGCAGAGCGTTCCGCAGCGCGTGCCGGCCGACGACCTTCCCCTCCGCCAGTCCCTTGGCGCGCGCCGTGCGCACATAGTCCTGTCGGATGACCTCAAGCATACTGCTGCGCATGTAGCGCGCCCACGACGCCATCCCGCTGGTGGCCAGCACCACCACCGGGAGCACGAGGTGCCACAGCCGGTCCAGGATCGCCGGCCACCCCGCGGTGACGCCGGGCGTCGCCATGCCGCCCGCCGGGAAGAGCGGCAGCCACACCGCAAAGATAAGGATCAACACGATGCCCTGCCAGAAGTTGGGCATGGCCAGCCCGGCAAAGGAAAAGGCGGTGAAGCCATAGTCCGCCACCGAGTACTGGTGCAGCGCGGAGTAGACCCCGACCGCCGTGCCGGCGAGAAAGGCGATGACGAACGCTGTGCCGACAAGGAGGAGCGTGTTGCCCAGCCGCTGCCCGATCAGGGTGATCACCGGCAGGCCGTAGGTCCGCGAGTAGCCGAAGTCGCCCTGCGCCAACGCGCGCAGCCACTTCAGGTAACGCAGGGAGAAGGGATCGTCCAGCCCATAGTACTGGCGCAGCCGCTGCACGTCCGCGGGTTGGACGTCGGGATTGGACTCCGCGATCAGTTCCACCGGATCGCCGGGGGTGTAGACGAGCAGGGTGAAGACGAGCAGCGAGAGGCCCAGCAGCACCACGGCCGACTGGACCACCCGCTGCAGGAGGTACCGCTGCATCACCCGACACGAAAGTGAACCGGCCCGCCTCCTAGATCTTCAGCCGCGGATCCAGCGCGTCCCGCAACCCGTCCCCCAGGAAGTTGAAGCAGAGCACGGTAAGGAAGATCATCGCCCCGGGCCAGATGGCCAGCCAGGGCGTCGTCCAGATGAAGTCCTGGGCGTTCTGCAGCATGTTGCCCCAGGAGGGCGTGGGCGGCTGGATGCCGATACCGAGGAAGGAAAGCGCCGCCTCGGAGAGGATGGCGCCGCCCACCGTCAGCGTCGCGGCGACGATCACGGGGGCCAGGGAGTTGGGAATGAGGTGCCGCACCAGGATGCGCGTGTCGGAGGCGCCGGTGGCCCGCGCGGCCTCCGCGAAGTCCTGCGTCCGCAGTTTCAGCAGTTCGCCGCGCACCAGCCGGGCCGTGCCCATCCAGGCGAAGACGCTGAGGACGAAGATGATCCCGTCCACCCGGCCGCCGATATAGCGGGCGATGATGATCAGAATCGGCAGGTCGGGGAGGGAAAACATGATGTCGGTGAAGCGCATGAGGACGTTGTCCAGCCAGCCGCCGTAGTAGCCGGAAAGCCCCCCGACGACCATGCCGAAGAGCGCCGAGACGAAGGCCGCCGTAAACCCGACGGTCAGGGAGATGCGGCCGGCGTAGAGGATACGTGTGAGGACGTCGTGGCCCAGCTCGTCCGTGCCCATGGGGTGGGCGCTCGACGGTGGGGCCTTGCGGTTGTAGAGATTGATCTGGTCAAACTCGTAGGGCGTGAGCTGGGCGGCGAAGACGGCCGCGGCGATGAACAGGAGGATGACGATGCCGCCGGCCATGGCCGCGCGGTGCTTCTTGAAGCGGCGCCAGGCGATCGCCCAGTAGCCCTGACCGCTGACGACTTCCTCAACTGCGGGACGATGGGCTGCAATGACGGCCATACCCTGCCCCCCCGAACGCCTCAGTCGTAGCGGATGCGCGGGTCCAGCAGCGCATACGAGATATCGGCCAGCAGGTTGAAGACGATCACCAGCGTGGAGAGGAAGATGATGATCCCCTGGGCCACCGCGTAATCGCCTCCCAGAGTGGCCTCCACCAGGAGCCGCCCCACCCCCGGCCAACCGAACACCGTCTCCGTCAGCGGCGCCCCGGCGAAGAGCGCGGGGATGGAGAGCGCGACGACGGTGGCCAGCGGGATCAGCGCGTTCCGCAGGGCGTGTTTGTTGATCACCACCGTCTCGCTCAGCCCCTTTGCCCGCGCCGTGCGCACGTAGTCCTGCCGCACGACCTCCAGCATGCTCGACCGGGTGTAGCGGGTGAAGGAAGCCATGAAGAGAAGCGACAGGACGACGGTAGGCAGGAGCATGTACCGCAGGCGGTCGAGGAGTCTGGCCAGTCCCTCGGGAACGCCCGGCGTACTGAAGCCGCCGGCGGGCAGCTTCAGCCACTCCAGGAAGGGCAGCGCGGTCCAGGGGTGCCACACCGCGAAGAGGTAAATCATCATGATGCCGAACCAGAACGCCGGAATGGACACCCCGAAAAAGACAAAGAGCGTCGCCGCGTAGTCCACGGGCGAGTACTGCCGGATCGCCGAATAGATGCCCACCGGTAAGGCCACGGACAGGGCCAGGACGAACGCCGGGATCTGCAGCCAGAGACTGTTGCCGATGCGCCACCACATCAGGGAGAGCGCCGGCTGTTTGTAGATCCGCGAGTAGCCCAGGTCGCCGTGCAGCGCCGCCCGCAGCCACTTGAAGTAGCGGACATACAGCGGCTGGTCCAGACCGTAGAGCCGCTTCAGCCGGGAGATGTCCTCGGCTTTGACATTGGGGTTGCCGAAGATCAGCAGGTCGACGGGGTCCCCCGGGGCGGCGGCGAGCAGCAAGAAGATGACGATCGACAGCCCCACGACCAGGGGGATCATTTGCAGCAGGCGACGGGCCAGGTATCGGCTCATCGGTCACTCCGCGGGCCCGGGGCGGGCAGAGGAGCCGGCGCGGCAGGGCCGGGGCGTCCCCGGCCCTGCCGCAGACCAGGCTGACCTTAGCGGGCCCACCTCCAGGCGGTCGCGTTCCAGGTCGGTGGAGTGTTCGACCCGGTCGGCTTCCAGTTCTGCAGGGTGGTCTTGTGACCGGTGTAGTCCGAGCGGACGTAGAGCGGGAGGACCGGCAGGTCCTCGTTCCAGATGTCCTGGGCGCGGCGCAGCAGTTGGACGCGCTTGGCCTCGTCCAGTTCCTCCGGCACCGCGTGGCAGATGCGGGTTACTTCGTCGTTCTTGTAGCCCGGGTAGTTCTGGCCTTCTCCCGTGCCGCCGGGGCCGGGGATAGTGTCGCCGGTGTACAGCCCCTCACAGTCGGAGGCGGGGCTGAAGACCCAGGCGTACATGGCCAGCTCGAAGCGGCGGTTCGGCAGCGCGTCGCCGAAGTAGGTGCGGGCCGGCTGGTTCTGAATCCGCACCTCGACGCCCACGGCCTTCCACTGCGCCTGCAGGATCTGCTGCACAGACTCGCGTGTGCGGTTGCCGGCGGTCGTGACGAAGGTCAGGGAGAGGCGCTGCCCGCCCCGCTGCAGGATCCCGTCGGGGCCGGGCGTGTAACCCGCCTCGGCCAACAGCCGCCGGGCCTGCGCCGGGTCAAACGGGTACTTCTTGGCGTTCGGGTTGTAGCCGTAGTGCTTCGTCGGCAGGAAGGTGTGCGACACCGGCTGCTTCCCCTGGAAGAGCTGCGCGACCAGCTCCTCGCGGTTGATTGCCGCGAGCAGCGCCTGCCGCACGTTCTTGATCCCGAGGTGGACGTTGTCCAGGTTCATGTCGATGTGCTCCCAGACAAGGCCCGGCTCCGCCGTCAAGAGGTAGTCGCGCCGGCCCTCGCGGGCGAGCCGCTGCTCCAGCTCGAGTCCCTGGATAAACGGAATGGCCGTCTCATCGTTCGCGTCCGCGGCCCCGGAGAGGATGTTCGCGATGATGGTGTTGGTGTCAGAGATGAACCGGTAGGTG
>Ga0209641_10002437_pt1 | contig 16027 bp, 22 predicted proteins | sample RifCSP16_1_FD_184022 | JGI IMG/M metagenome (GOLD analysis project Ga0209641, IMG submission 184022) | Soil microbial communities from Rifle, Colorado - Rifle CSP2_sed 16_1 (SPAdes) (version 2) | ecosystem: Environmental > Terrestrial > Deep subsurface > Rock core/Sediment | place: Rifle...
AACCAGTTAAATATTTTACACTCCTACAGATTTATCGCTGAAACCGATTCCTTCTTGTCCACAATCTCCTTTATCTTATCCCCGTAAGTAACCCAGGCTGCCCTGATGCACCACCGCAGCGCCTCTGAGGTGTTATCCGTTCCGAGCATCTTTTTGACAAGATCCACTTTTTCAGCTTCACCATCCGTGAGTTTTGCGGTTTTAATTGTGATGCCTGTGCTCTTTTGTAGTGGCAGTGATCGTGGTGATTTACCAGGCAATGAGGTAAAGTTAAATCTGGCCAGGTCCCCGAATAAAAAAGATATGTTTTTCCTGATTGTACAATCGCAATGCCCTGAGCTTTTTCATCAGCTCCGCTGGCATGAGATCCCTCAGGCCTGCAGAAGATTATCTGCTGTACCCTGTCAGGTCCTGGCTGAAGTCCTGACTCAAATGTGAAAGACTGCAGCTCCTCGATTGCACAAATGTATAGAGTTTCAGCAAAGTTCGTTGCATTCCCATTATTATCTCACTTGTGGAAAGATTGAAATAATAACATTGCAGAATATATATCGGGAGTCATTATGAAATCTGTAGTTAGAAAACAGCTTGATGAAAAAATCGAAGAAATTGCAGATGTACTTATTTCTTTAGGCCTGAACAGATCTATCGCAAAGACATTGAGTTATCTTCAAAATTTAAAAGAGACTACATCAATGGATCTTGAGAGATTGACAGGATTACACCAGTCTGAAGTAAGCATCGCTATGAGAGAGCTGAAAGAACACCAATGGATAAGCGAACGGGAAGGCAAAAATCCAGGTAAAGGCAGACCGTATAAGATATATTCACTCAAAAAGGATTTTAAAGAGATAATCGCTTCCTTTGAGAAACAGAAGATGAAAGAAATTAATGAGATGCAATTGAAAATTAAGCGATTGAAGGAATTGATTGCTGTCATCGCTCAGTCAAAAGCGATTGGATATTCTGGGGAGGCGTCTGTCAACACATAATGCGTCTTTATTTTTCAGATGTCTTTTGAGTTCCGTAGGAAATCATATGTGTAAACACGCTTCCGTAGGAAAGCCTCTGGGCGCAGAGGTGCTATCATGGAAGTGCAGGTCATGGCTGGGAAGTTGTCCAGAAGTATATTGAAGGACAGGATAGAAAAACTGACGGACAAGATGAGAAATCGATAGGCTGAGGCTTATTTACAGGCTATGGTACTTAAGTCCTGGTATGTGACAGGATGGGGGATTCATACTCGCTTTGGTATTCAAAATCCCATAAAACCTCAACCCTTAAAAAACAGGCGCATATCAAATACTAAAGACTTCATCAACACAATTCTTAAAGATGTTAACTTACATAAAAAGAATCATACCATTAATTATTCAGGGGTGTAAAATATGAGTAATGTAGAGTCTGCAGTTTTATGCTTTAAAGAAGGTTTTGCATGTTCCCAGGCATTGGTTTCAACATATGGAGTACCTTTAGGTTTGGATCGTAAAAACGCATTGAAAATTTCAGGTGTTTTTCGGGGTGGCATGGCTCATATGGGTGAAACATGTGGAGCAGTAACTGGCGCTTTCATGGTCATAGGACTGAAATATGGAAATATTGAAGTTAATGATGAAAAGGCAAAAGAAATGACAACCAAACTTGCAAGAGAATTTGCAGATAAGTTTAAAGCCCTTAATGGTTCGATTCTCTGTAGAGAATTGCTTGGTTGTGATATTAGTACTCCAGAAGGAATGAAACTTGCAAAAGAGAGAAGGCTTTTTGAGACTGTTTGTCCAAATTTTGTACAGAGTGCAGCAGAGATTATTGAGGAAGTGGTATAATGGAAGCAGTTAAAAAAATAGGCAAATGCAATAGACATGAAGCAGATATGAAACCTGAATTAAATATTCTACAGCATGTGCCTGCCCTTTCAAAATGATATGCGCCTGAATAAAATATTATAATCCAATATTCAGATGAGAATCAAACTTCCTGAGTATCCTCTCGATGCCTCCAACTTTAGCGAAGTGACTGTTCTCATGCGCTTGTTCTCATACACTCATAAGGCGTTATACAAAATTCCGAACCCCTGCCCTTGAAACAATGAGATTATTAAATACTGGGTGATAATATGATATGGTAAATTGGATAACAATGGAAATTAGATACCCTGAAATTGGTATTTGTGGACTTTCTTGCAGACTTTGCCCTCATTATCATGCTGAAGGTGCAAGCAAGTGCGGTGGATGTAAAACCGAATCCAGAATATGTGTTGGTTGCCCTTTTATCACTTGTGCCTTGAAGAAAAAAGGAATTGAATTTTGCTGGGATTGTGAAGAAAATGAAACTTGTGAAAAATGGATGAAGCATAGAGAAGCTGGGAAAAAAGTCGATTCATTCAAGTGCTATCAAAAACTTGAATATGATATTGCATTTATTCAAAAGAATGGGGTAGATGAGTTTGAAAAAATGCAGAAAATTAGAGAACACTTGTTAAAAGAGATGTTGCGGGAATTTAATGAAGGGCGTTCAAAAAATTATTACTGCATTGCAGCAACGGTTTTAGAGATGGAAGAATTGAAAGATGCATTGAATAAAGCAAGGGAAGACTCTAATGGATTAGAAATTAAAGATAAATCTAAGGTTCTTCATTCAGTATTGGACGAGATTGCTGAACGAAAGAACTATTGGTTAAAGTTGAGAAAATGAAAACGGTCTTTTGTGGGATTTGGAACTCTGCGGTTGCTTCGCAACCATGCCATTCAGGTCACACAACAGCGGATAAAAGGCATTTTTTGACTATCCATCCGAAAAGATGAGGCATAGTTTATATAGGATGTAGCCGTCTACGTATACGTAACCCTGAGGGGAATATCAAAATATGAATATCTTTTGCATTGCAAATAATAAAGGCGGTGTTGCTAAAACCACCAGTGCAGTAAACATTTCCTACGCCCTGGCAAATAACGGCTATAAAACCTTGATTGTTGATACCGACCCACAATGTAACTCTACTTATTCCTTACTTGGAAATCTGGATCAGTCAAAAACGCTTTTTGAAGTCCTTCTGGATAATCTTCCAATTGAACAAACAATTATTCCGACAAAAAACAAAAACCTGTTTCTTGTCCCCTGCTCAATTAACTTAAGCGCAGCAGATTTAATGCTGGCTTCAGCCCATGGACGGGAAAGAAAGCTGGAACGAGCGATCAGGCCGATAAAGGATTTATATGATTTTATTATCATTGATACTCCCCCGCACCTGGGTGTTTTGACAGTCAATGCGCTCATCGCCTGCACTGATGTCTTGGTTCCTTTCTCGCTGACTACCTACTCACTTATCGGTGTCGGCATTCTAGAAAAGACCATGCAAGAACTCAGAGATAATCTTGATGTGAAATTGCCAATTTTGGGAGTTTTCGCATGTATGGACGATCACACAAATATCAATAAAAACGTACTGCAAGCCATTAAAGGCATGTTTAAAGAAAAAGTATTTGCAACCGTTATTCCGAGAAATATTGCACTTGAAGAAGCGCATAATCAAACTATGTCTATTTTTGATTATCAACCAGAGAGTAAAGGCGCCAAAGCATACGAAGACTTAACCAAAGAAATATTAGAGCGGGTGAAGTTGAACTATGGGAAATAAAAAAGCATTTATCAATCCACTCACCAGATCAAGCGAAGAAGATCTAAATATTCCACCAACGCCAACACCTTCGGTAACATCTGAACCAACAGGCGACCTCCCTGCCCCGAAGGAGTATATATCACTCAGGAAACGTGGCGATAAAGCCTTTGAAAAAACGCATGAGCGCTTTACTGGCTGGATGGATAAACAATTAAAGCAACAACTTGTAAACCTTGCTCAAGACAAAGGCGTTTCGAAAACTTCTCTCTTAAATGAAGCGATTGCAGACCTGTTAAGAAAATACATGCAGAAGTGAAATATACCGCTACGTTTGCGTATATGTATACGTAAACGTTTACGTATTTTCTAATTGCATCAGTTTCTTATTTTTCTCCACAAAACGAACCGTTAAGAGTGGACGTAGACGTATACGTTGATGTATAACAAGATTCGTTCCAATAAGAGGTTCCAAGATCAGCCGCCTTCTCCTCACAACAAGTGACCGAGGAATATTTTCCGAATGCATGAAGATCCATAAGGTCCATAGGTATGCGATTTGAGTATCACATAATACCCTGTGGACAGATTTTTTCTGCAGAGCTTACAGGTGCCCCTCTCCTCCTGCTTTACGATTTTGGGTTTTTCAAACTGAAGATCTGAGGCCTGTGGAGTTATCAAATAGGTCTCTTCAGTTCGCTGCAAAAGCTTCTCTTTTTGGGCGGTCTCCAGGATTTCGTCAATTGTATTGTAGTCTTTCGAAATCAAATTGTAAAGCAAATCCCGTATTTCAATCGGTTTTAATTCAATAGCATCGAGTGCAGAAATTAACTCCAAGCCAGCATTAATTTTTGGATTTAACTCTTGCATGCTTTTAACCATTTGTCACCAGTTCATATTTGCAGCTATATCTGCTACATGAACTCAATGTTCTTTGTTTCTTTCAACATTTTAACATCCCTGAATCCTGGAGGTCTTCTGCCGACATGGAGAATGGGATCTTACGATGCAGCCAGGTGAGAGGTTTGGTGTCCGGGGGAAGGAGAGAGGAGACTGAAACTAGAGAGTAGTTGAAAGAGAGGTGATTTTCAATGTTTCAAGAAACAATTTTATGCGTCGAAATGCCAATAAACAGACAATGAAACCAAAGAAATGCTGTTACATGGACAGAGACTGCACACCAGCATGTGTGGCATACAGTTCTGTAAGCGAATTGAGTGAAAGTTTAAAAGAATTGGGTATGAATAGTATGCATTGTATGCGCCTTATTTTGGATCTTACCGACTTGATGAGAGCGATGAACTCGGAAGATTTTGAAGATGAAGAGGCACCATAAGGGACAGGTTTTCAATAGCGATTGCCCACCTGCAATGTTCCATTGGAAATGATTTTGCACATACCATTTCCGATGGAGATTTGACTGAACCAATTGGTTGATTGTACTTTATGAAAAAGTATTGTTTGATGGTTTGATGAAGAAAGATGGTCGGAGTACCATCCTCTTTCTCCACCACCAATCGGCAATCCCGATGGCAGGATGATCTACCAATTCGGCAATACGACAACTGAGTTATCAGGCTCGAATTCCAGAACTGTCTGGGATGCAGTCGGAACCGTGAATTGCCTGTACTTTGTTACAGGAAGACCATTGACCTGCGTCAGAGCGATCTGGATGACTCCTCCGTGAGTTACAGTCACAACGTTTCCACCACAGTTCTGTTTGGCGAGATTAGTAAGACTGTGCCAGGTGCGATCTGCAACCATGTTTAGGGACTCGCCTTCAAAGTAAATACCTTCGACATATGAAGGATCAAGCAGGTTGGTCGTGTCTGGAATACCCGAAGGCATGGCAAAATCGGGGTTCGTAGTCCACGATATCTGAATTTCCCTGGGTATCTGACTTGACATATAACCTGTGTAGATGCCTACGCCGATTTCCCGCAGATTGCCTCGTACCTTTACAGGAAGCTGATGCGCATCTGCAATCGCTTGAGCTGTATCATATGCACGAGAAAGAGGACTGGAGTAGACTGCATTAACTGTCTTGCTGGAAGTACTCTCCGCCAGTGCCTGCGCTTGTGCACTACCATTTGCGTTAAGGGGGACGTCTGCATTGCCTTGCAATATTCCAATTTCACTCCAGGAAGTATTACCGTGACGGACAAGAACCATCTTTGTCGGCATGGAACATTTCGATGCATCCGACGAGGATTGAGCAGAAAGGTCAGAAGATGCTGCTGCATTTGTCGTACCAAATTGTTCGGGGAATGCAGATACACCAGAAAATATCAACAATAGAGCGATCGCTATACATGCGACATATTGCAATATCCGTTTTATCATAATTACCACCATGAACACATATTATAGAATTATATTTAAATTTACCTGTCTGTCTGGCTTTGGGACAATATTCCCCTAAACCCCTTTCCTTGGCCAATGAGGTGTTATGCCATCTAAAACCTCAATGTAGCCAATTCTTCTGATATCATGAGCAACAAGTTTCAACTTGGATTCAGTTTCTTTTCTGGGATCAAGCCTTTTCCTTAGGGTTGCCCCAAATCGACACTTAACCATCGAGTTCACAGTCTCTGATATTGACCGCATATGATACTGCTCTAACCATATTTGAGGATCTTTCCATAGGGAGAAGAGCATATCATACCATCCGGCAAATCCTTTGCTTTGAAAAGTGACATTGCTTTTTGGTAAAAAGTACGGAGTGACATTGCTTTTCGCCACCATATCCGTAATCCAACGAGCAGAATATATCCCATCCCCAAGGACATTCTCCAAATTCGGATAACTTTGTAGCGTCTGATAATATACTTCTGGAAACATTGTTGTTTCTCCTATAGAATGATTAGCACAAACGGACATCCCTGAAATTAATTTATGCTTGACTCCAATACCCATTACGCAATATGAAAATCCCTTATTCGAAGTTGAATTTGTTACAGGAAAACTATCATCACTTTTGTCATCCTTTGCAGGCTGTGGTTTCGTCCTGCTTTTTTTTGAATTCTGCTTTTGTCGTTTATCTGCATAATTTTCCTTGTTGGAAGCACTGAAACCGGTTCCGTCAAGTGAAGCGTTTTTCTCGTCATCTTCAACACATTCATTGGTTATTGCTACGACTTCGTCGAGAATGATATTCACTTTTTCCCGATCAAAACCCCTTTCAATTGTTTTGTAAGAAAAGTGTTGGCTTATGCCTAATTTTTCTTGGAATAGAAATAACAATCCTTCAGCTACTCTATTCGGTGATTCTGTGTATGTCTGCAATAAAAGCAATTTTGCGATATCTGCTGGATTAGTTTCTGGTTTTCCTGGACCACGTTTTTCGGGTATTGTTCTACTTCTTATTCGATTGTCGGCTTCGTTGACAATATCCCTTATATTGTTCAGGTAGTCTGCCATCTCCTTGATCTGAGCATAATCATATTTAACCCAATTGATTTCAGATTTATCTCTATTCCTATATTCAAAAGTGCCATCTCGGACTTTCTTAACTAGATCCCTCAGTTCTTCACCAACATGTTTGGGAGGCATATGGATTAATAGATCGCTAAGTTTATATACTTATGGGTAATATTACCCACAATGATAGGTAATATTATCGTATTTCGGTTCAAAGAAAAAACAGAACAAAAATCTATCAACCAATTCTGTAAAAAATTCTATGGGCAGAATACAAGCTCTCATGGAGGCAAGTATCAATACAGAAGGCAAGGTTTGTTAGATAATATACCTCACATAAAACTTGTTGGTGGAGTTATTATAGTCACAAAGGATTTTGCTGAAAAAGTGATTGATTTCTTAAAAGAGTATAATTCGGAGTATTATATTCGGGATGTAATTTTGTTGGATGAGGATGAGGTTGTTTTAAGCAAATTTAGGCCAATCTAATAATATTGTCCCAAAGCCTGTCTGTCTGGCTGTATGCATACTCCGCTGGGTTAAAAAATGATTGGCTGGTTAAATGTATATCTGGTATTCGGGTATAATTGTAAAATGGTTAAAGAGTTAAATGGTTAAATGGTTTAGACTCTGAGAGGGGGCAGGGATTTGCCTGTCGATCATGTGAAGAATGATTTTCAATAGCATTTGCTCGCCTGCAAAGTTCCAGTGGATATGATGTGCACATACCATTTCCGATGGAGAAATGAGGAAAGAAAATCGAAGCAACCTGAGGATTGCAGCATGGTGGCATCTTTTGTGCGACCAGAGCTCCTTTTTGATATCAGGGCGCAGGAATGGCTTAACGGAGAATGCAGGAAGGTTTGGTCCAGTGTATGACAAGAGATTGCGCACAGCAGTTGCAAAGAGGGGTTAAAGAAAATCAAAATGCCTTTCTACAAACCTTCCACTCATTCCCCAAATCTATCAATAGAATACCCTAACAAAGCGCCCAAAATGACATTCATAGCAACTATCGGAATCAAGCTCGTCGGTTCATGCCATCCGATGATTACTGCCAGGGGAATAAGCAGGATTAATGAGACCGTTATCCCTTTTACTGCGCCTTTGAAGTTCAACTTTGTAGTTGATATGAAAAAACCTGCTACGATCCAAAACGTAAAGGCAGATATATTTGCATCCCATGTAAGTTTTTGAAAGATCATGGGTATAACATCAATAATTCCTGCCAGGATTCCTAAAATAATACCCAGTTCGATTTTTTTCATTGCTGCCTCCATCTTATACGACTATTAAGTGTAGATTATAACTTCATGATACTTGCGCCTGAATTGAAAATTAGATCTCAAGCAAACCGACTGACGTTCAAAACATGAGCACCTTCTCAATATCCCGCAGATTTCATTACCCTGATTTGTGACCCGTCTGCAAAGTTCCAGTGGATATGATTTGCACATATCATTCCGAGTGGAGAAATGAGGGCAGGTGATATCCAGAGGCAGCTCTGACTATCCTTCATCCTGTGCTGCAGCCCAGTAAAAGCTGCTGCAGGAAGAACTCTGCAACACCTGATGCCTTTTCTATTCTATGTGTTCTGGGCCCAGGAAGTGCTTGAATGAAGAATATCACTTCCTGACACGCCAATAATTGATAAGAAAAACGAGAGTCGGTTTTAGTGGGAGTGGGGTGGTATTCATAAAATAGGATGAACCGACCCTCGGTAATATCATCCATGATTTTCCTGGTACATAGATTTTTCTATGCTTATAATTAGACATATATACAATTTAGAAATGATTGATGAAAAAGAAAAATGGGGCACTCTGAGATACAGAACCATCAATGCATATTCTCAAACTTTTTGTTTTATTGATGTTTATTATCACTCCGCCCAGGTCCAATATCACTCTCAATCATACTCATCCCACGGCAAAGCATCTTCACAATATCCCAATAGTTTTCCTTTATGGAATAGACATTACTTCCTTTTGCTCGATGGATCCGTAAAATTCCGAGTCTGCTATGCATATGCCCAACAATGCCAATGACTGCCTTATAATTCACATTAAAACCCTCTTTTATGAGGTAATCATAAACCTCGCCAGTTGTACAGCTCTGAACCTGTAAAAAGAAGTTTAGAAGAGATTTCCTGACGCCTGTCTCGTCTTTCAGGAGATATTTTTCCAGCCTGATTTTCACTTCTTCATTTTTGCTGCCCGCAATTGAACCACCCATAATATCATCTTATATCAGCCGTTTCATAAATCTATGCTTGAATCACAAAAAGATTTCGAAATATATTTGATTACTTATAGTAAGAATATCATATATATGAATGAGTATATATACGGGTAGATTTTTAATACACTATGGGCAGGTGTATTTTTTAATTGCTCAGCCCTCCCAATTCTGCGACCTGCCCTTTACCTCTCTTCTGGGCAGGTGTCAATCAGGAAGTCCGAGCGATGTCATATGAGCGCCTTCCTATTGGACTCTATGCCCTTACTAACTTCTTGATGTCAAAGAGCGATATGTGATATTCTTCAGATACATCGAGCTCTGCCCGGACCAGTGCATCGTTTTCGTTCATGCCTGCATGCATGAATGCTTTCTTTCTCTTTGAGACCACAGCCAGTACATCAAATATGTCCATTTTTCCTCATCTCCTTGTAACGATATACTATTTTTTACAACTTAAAACTATTTGAGAACTAATAATAATGAGAATTCTTAATTGTGATAGAGCTTGCCTGATGAAGTAAAGGAGGGATTTTCGATAGCTGTAGCTTGCCTGCGAAGTTCCAGTTGAACTGATTTGCACATACCACCTCAAGACAACTCTCCATAGGAAGTAAAACATACACACCTGATTTCCTACGGAAACCTGATAAAGAGTTTCATAGGAAGCAATACATATACATCCTATTTCCTACGGAAACCTTGAGTGATGCAGAATTGTTGAAATAAATCAAAGACACCACAAAAGATATATATCATAAAACTAAAGTCTACACGACCCTATTTTTTGTAAAATCAAAAATTTTCTTTTACACTTTTTTTGTGTTCTCCGTAGGAAACGAGGTGTGTATATCCAGCTTCCTACGGAAGCTTTATATAATATTATTGCGTAAACCAACTATGGGTGCTATGGAGACTATGGATGCGGTGATACCAGAATTTAAAGTTACAGAACAAAGCTCGATTTTTAAAGACAAACGATATTTATCGAAAGGATATAATCCTGTGTCATTAAAGGAAGTAATGCATAGGGAAGTTGAAATCGCAACATACATATCCATACTATCGGCGGCTATGCAGAGATATGTCCCCGAAAACATTTTTGTTTACGGTCAGACAGGTATAGGAAAAAGTCTAACGACTAAGCTTGTCACTGCACAATTAGAACGAGATGCAGAAAAACAGGGCATTCATGTTAAAGTAGCATACATAAATTGCGACTCCATTAGGACCGACTTCGGACTGATAAAAGCTATTAACTCCATTATGTCGCCAGAAACCTTGCTGAAAAAATTCGTGAACTCATTCGATGCGTATTTTACGGAATTCTGCAGAGTAATGAATGCATTCGACGGAATTCCGATCATTATTTTTGATGAAATAGATAAACTCACAAATCCGAATGTGGTTAATCTCTTTGCTAGAGTGAAGGAAAACGAGCAGGTAAATAAAAACATATGTCTGATCGGAATAACGAACGATATATTGTTTGCTCAGAACCTTGAATCTAGGACAAAAAGCATTCTGGCACAAAGGTCAATCGTATTTTCTCCTTACGATGCAAATAAGCTAAGGGACATTCTTTATCAAAGAGCAAAAGGAGCATTTCATGAAGGCGTCTTATCCGATGCTGTAATACCACTTTGTGCAGCATATGCTGCACAGTTACATGGTGATGCACGAAGAGCCATAGATTTGCTTCAGATTACAGGTGAAATAGCAGAACAAGATAAGGCGAAGATTGTAGAAGAAAAACATGTCCATAAAGCCAGAGAGCAAACAGAGACCAACGAAGCATACAGTGTTATAAGAACTATGCCTCTTCAGACTAAACTGGTACTTGCCAGTTGCACAGTCCTGAACTTTCAGGGAAGACGGAAAATGTTCATGAATGAGATATTTGATGAATATAGGAATTTTGTTGAAATGATAGGTTCAACTTTATTAACTCAGCGTAGAGTGACAGATATCATTCAGACGCTGGAAATGTTTGGTATCTTAAGAGGTGTAATCCTCTACAAAGGACGGTACGGCAGGCAAAAAGAAGTTTTTATGAACATTCCCCACGAAGCTGTATGGGCTATACTCCTAGAAGATGTAATGCTTGCACCACTCAAGAATACGGCAAAAAGAGGGGTCGGTGTTATTTAGTGGTGAGCCTTTTCTATAATAAGGCGGTTTCTATCCATATCGATTATTACCTCAACCTCATCACCCTCACGGAAAGGAAAAGCTGAATCTCGGAAAACTTCAACGGGCACATAAACAAAATATTTTGGATATTCCTTACCTTTTGAATATCCAGGACGATTAACTATCTTTCCCTTTCCTTTAATCATTTTGGTGTTACCATTCTGCGTACACTCTTTCATTACTTATTACCTCTTTCAGACTACCGACAGCGTTAGCCTATGGTGTACACAATATTTAAATACATCATGAGATATTCACAATATTAGCGTACACAACAGATGTACACCAGAAAGTAGGTATAGGTGAAGATGATTGTTATGGATATTGAAATGCCTGGTATAATATTGTTAGAAAGCGACTCAGTAGGAAGAAAAATCCAGTATGATGATGACTACAGCCCCCCCGAAATACTTAAATATCATAAGGTTTTTCAGGCGGTAAAGTCGGAAAGTCGGAGGAAACCTGAGATGAAAAACGGCATACACATATTTATTTTTGTAACGGAGTTGAATACATACATCGCTCCCGCAAAGGCAGAAGGCAATGAAATATGCCCGCTGAAAAGCACGGGAATACACGGGGAGGTCTTATGAGCTATACAAGAAGAATCCTGTCAGCGCTGGCTCCATTTCTGACAGCCTCAGCAGTACAGGCAGCAGAAACACCGGATCTCATGCCTAATTTGGCAGACGGCTGGGCAGGACTTCCCCCAGATGTCCAAAAGTGGGTCATATGGATCCTGGGAACAGCCTTCGTCCTGTTCGTAGCGATAGCAATACTGTACACATTCGGCGGGAGTATCAAGGCCATCATCAGCGGAAAGAGGGGTGATGTCTCAGGCAGGAGCTCAGGGATCAGCGAGGCGTTTCTCGGCGTGGGTGTTCTGCTTGTCGCCGTGATCGCCATCATGCTGATACTCTTCGTGGCATCGAGCGTATGAGGTTCATTATCCTCTCGCTCTTGCTGTTATTTATGACTCAATCCGCTCATGCCGAATATGATGGAATCTTTCGCATCCTGGATGAGCGCTACGTGGAGAATGTCGCAGACCTTCCCCCATCTAATCCTGCCCCGGATGAAACCCTTAACCCAAGCCTGGAATGGCTTGACGAGTATTGCAATGACGACGAAACCTCCAGAAATTGTCCTTTTGGCTGGCTGGATATTGTCGGATTCAAAAACGCTGTCCGAATCGGAGATACTTATTACATTCAGGGCGATCCTGCAGACGCAGCTATAATCCAGTATGAGACTTATGTCCTGATCAATGGCAGATACTACTTGAAGGGATGGGAGTATGATCTTCAAAAAGAAGTATTGGACGGCATGCTTATCGCCAGGCTGAGAGCAAAAGCGATCCTGTGTCAGCGCAGCTGGGACGGTTATGAGAGCTGTGCAAATGAAACTTTTGAGTTGTCAGATAGCGAGCCTGCGCCCAGGACTTATCCTTCATTATCTGAACCTCAGGTTATCGTAACGCAGTATAACAATTCACTGTATGAGAACATCGGGATAAAGATACTCGGAGGCAATTATACAAAAATCACTTTCGGGTATCAGGATAAACAGGCAGTCAGAACCACTGAAACCCTTCATGTAGAAAACACATCGAAAGGCATTGTCTATGGCAACATGACAATGTTAGACCAGTGGAAGATAGAAGGGACTGGAATCTCACGATTTTACAACGAAATCCTGATGGACGGCAATCTCTCAAAAATGGATATCAATGAATTCGATATCAGAGTTTATAATCCTTACACAAGCAGAAAAGCAAACCCTGAGAACTTCACTATTCAAAGGGAAGAGTTCGCACCGCACAAAATCATGAGCGGGTTATTGATTGCAGTCGTAGGGATGGTCAGCACCCTCACGATAGGGAGCCTGTATTTAGTTAACAAGATGAGGTCAAAATGGCGTATAAATCTATTTTAATTTTATTAGTTCTGGGAGCAACGATATTCTCAGGATGTGTAGAGGAAAAGACTGTTTATTATTCTTCGAAATCAAATGAAACCATAACGCTATACAGCGATAATACAGTATATGTTAAAGTTGGTTCTGATGATTATGGGTTGAGTGGCACTTATCGGATAGATGGGAATCATGTTATACTTACATTAGCTCCATTTGGCACAGTCATAGAATTGAAAAAGGAAAATGGCAAACTTGTTAATGAAAAGGATGGGGAAACCTGGGTGAGAGTATGAACTCAATGAAATCACTCACATTTATGGCTATTTTAATTATTCTGCTGTCGGTTCAGTCATCGAATGCTGGTGTAAAAGATGACGCAACAGATGTAGGCGCAAGCATGGTCAGGAGAGGTTTTGACTTGTTTGCGTATGGCATCGGAGACAGCATAATCTCATTGGCAAATGGGAATAGTACAGAAATAAACGCTGAACAGCGTGCTCAAGCACCTAACGAAATATTCAAGCTTCTCACGTTCTCAATTGACCCTTATAAATTCTCTTTCGTCCAGGAATGGCAGCAGGTGATGATCATCTTCTTCGTGCTTCTCACTCTGTTGATGATAATGCTCGGAGGAGCAAGCGTTCTGATAAACCGCACCTCTCCAGACATTGCTTATCGAATATCCTGGCTTCTGGACTCTTCTGCAGTTTTCGATATCAGTAAATGGATCTCATCGATATTCATAGCGATCTTCTTCCTGCTCCTGGGAACGTTCGGACTGTACTTTCTGCTGCAGCTTGAGTACGTGGTATCAGCGATCATCACAGAGAAAGCCCTGCTCACAGCCCCGCCAGTGATTGAAAACATGATCGCCTATCTTCTGTTCGCAGCTGTCTTTCTCCTGCTCAGCATAATCATGGCTGTCAGAGCAATAATTATCCTGCTCATGGCAGCAGGCGCCCTGGGATTATTCGCACTGTATCTTGTCCCGCAGACCAGAGAATTTGCAGTAAGGGCATTCATGTATTTCCTCGTAGTCCTGTTCATGCAGCCTGTGCTGCTCTTCATCGGAGCTGTAGGACTGGCGTTCGTATCAGTGATCCCTGCTCCCCTGGTTCAGTTCAAAGCGATAATCGTGATCGGACTGGCTCTTTTCATGGCTGCGGTGGCAGTCGTCTGCATCCTGGGCAGAGGTCTTGTGAAAAGCATCATCTGGGTAGGGGCGAGGGCGTTAGTATGAACGCAACCGCAACTGGCACAACAGTACCAAAAACCATCACACGAATCCGCAGCGAATACTACGGCTTTCCGCTCAAATATCTGATCCTGGTTTTCGGTGTGGCTCTCTTCGCAGTGTTCCTGGTCGCAGGCATGCTGTTATCGAAGTCACTGATAGCGAAGGCGATCTATGTGATCATTCTTTTTGCTGTTCTGATCGTATTTGTTGTCTATTTCCGTTCACCGAAGCTCATGGATAAGTCCTGGCTGATGTACAGGTACTTCATCAGGTCTATTACCGGGAAGAACACACTGGCAAAATACGCACTTCCTGCCTCATTTCTCGAAGCCATCGTGCCCATCAGAGTATTCCATGATCTTGGAATCATAGAGTTCCTTGGGAACAAGTACGGTCTCCTGATGAGGATAGAACCTTCCAGGATCTCAGATGACGAGCTGGATTCGCACATAGCGAAAGGCAGAAGTCTTGTAGATGCTCTGCACGGCAGCCTTCTCATGAAATTCTATGTTGTTTCAGTGAACTCAAACGGCGCAGCCATAGAAAAGAACGTGATCGACATCATAAACAAAGAAGAAAGATCGCAGAAGCAAAAACAGCACCTGTACTCAATATACCATCATCTCCAGGACAGCACAAAAACCGTTATCCAGTGGCGGTATTATATCTTCGTGACCCTGGGCGAGTACAAGAATCTGGACGAAGCGAAGATAGCCAGATCGCAGTATATCCCAGGGATTGAAAGCAAATTGCAGAGATCAGGCGTGCGCATAATGCCCCTCCTGGACAAGAACACGCTTGCAGCGGCTTACAGGCAGTGCCTGAGCGCCCATGGAGGATTTTAGGATGACACAGGGAGAGCTTGAAAAAGTAATACTGGAGTACCTGCAATCAAACTGTCCTGAATGCTGCATGGCAAAAGAGAACTTAGCCGAGGAACTTGCACAAAAAATCCACGGGTTACTGTCTGATCGCTGTCCCGAAGGTGGCTGCTATGCAGACATTTAATAATAATCATGACGTGCCCCAACTGCAATGACCAGGGATGCAAAATGAAGAAACAGAGAGAGAAGGGCGTATCCTACATACAGTACACGCTGTGCCTGTGCGAGATAGGTCAGGAACTGGAGAAGCTGTGGGAGAAGTACCCTGCGTGGCGGGGTGCACCGTACAGCTTTTTCCATAACCGTAAGCTTGACAGCGGGGCTGGAGATGAAGCCCGAAAAGAAGTTCAGGAGAAATATGCAAAATAGGCAGCAGTGGTTGAGGATAAAGGTAATATCATGAAGCTATTAAATAAACTCAGGAATAAGGTCGAACTGGCAAAGCAATACGCAGACAGGGAATTGTTCTGGCAGAGCATAGCAAGGCAGATCACGCCCTCGACAATCGAGGAGTATCCAGAATAC
>Ga0209641_10002440_pt1 | contig 16011 bp, 7 predicted proteins | sample RifCSP16_1_FD_184022 | JGI IMG/M metagenome (GOLD analysis project Ga0209641, IMG submission 184022) | Soil microbial communities from Rifle, Colorado - Rifle CSP2_sed 16_1 (SPAdes) (version 2) | ecosystem: Environmental > Terrestrial > Deep subsurface > Rock core/Sediment | place: Rifle...
GCGGAACGCCTCGAGGACCCGGCCCCACTCGCCCAGGTGGAACAGGCTCGCGCCCGCCCAGTTGAGGCAGTGGATGTTCAGGCCTTCGGCGCCCTCGGCGCGCTCCTGCCCGATGAAGCCGAGCCGGACCGAGTCCTCGTACTCCCCGAGCATGAAGTGCTCCCAGGCAGCCATCCCGTAGATATCGCCCGCTTCCCACGGGTCCTGGAACACCTCTGCGATCTCGAGGCGCCGGGCGAGCATCGGCCGAACCCCGCCGTAGAGCCCGACGTTGAGGATGGCGGAGCCTGCGCCGTCGAGCGCAGCCGACTCGAGGTCCAGCCGCCCGATCCTCTTGGCGAGATCCGCCGCCCGGATCCCTGCCTCGAGCGCCCGCTCGCGCTCCTCGTCGCCCAGCCGGGTGTCCCATCCGAAGCCGAACGGCATGAACGCCTTGAGCGTCAGGAGGCGGATCTCCTCCTCGGACGACCCGGCGTCCAGATGCGCGAACCCGATGTCCAGGTATCCCCGCACCTCCTCGACCCCAGGCTGGCTCTTCATCGATCCGGGCCACCGCAGGGGGGTCTCGGCCGCCCTGGCGCACGCCCATGCGATCGGACGCCGGTCATCCGGTATGTGCTCGAGCCGCAGGTCGACCGCCTCCCTCAGCGCGTGCCAGGACAGGTCCCCCTGGTAGTCGTTCAATGCGATCAAACCCGTCTCCTCGAGCACGGCGATGCGCTCGATCGGGTCGACGGCCAGGTCGCCCGCGCGCTCCGCCGTCTTCATCGCCTTCGTGTTGGCGAACCGGCTCCGGGCCTCGCCCGCCACCTCTAGCAGCGCGGCGAACGCCCGGCGCCGTAGCTCCTCCTGCTGGTCGCCTCCACCCTCTTGCGCCGAGAACGCCTCGACGTAGTGGTAGGCGAGGAGCTCGCTGAACTCGCGGCCGCGGGTCCCGGCCGTCTCCTCGATCCAGCGGGCCACCGCCTCGTGGGCCGGGCCACGCTCGCGGCGAGGCAGGCTCTCGTACGCGACGTCGCGGGTGAGGATGTGCTTGAAGATGAACTCCGGCTCCCCGGCCACCGAGGTGCCCAGGCGCGACAGGACGAGCTCGCGCTCCTCGAGCCGGTCCAGGGTCTCGCGTATCCGCTCGCCGTCGCCGTTCAGAAGTCGCCGTACGGGCCCCGCCCAGAAGACGCGCCCGACGACGGCCGCGCGCTGCAGCGCGCGCTTCTCCTCCGGCGTGAGGAGGTCGATCCGGGCCGCGAGCACGGCCTGGACCGTGTCGGGGATGTGGACCTCGCCGATCGTCTCCGTCGCCAGCCACCGGTCGCCTTCGCGCACGATGGCGCCGCCGTCGATCAGGTGGCGGACGATCTCCTCCAGGAAGAACGGGTTGCCCTCGGCTCGCTCGAGGATCTGGTCATGGACCGACGGCGGGAGTTCGGCGACGGTGAGCAGGAGCCGGACGAGGTGGTCGGCCTCTTCGAGCAACAGGGGTTCGAGCGCGATCGCCGAGTGGTTCCTGCGACCTCCACCCCATCCCGGTCGCCGGTCGGTGAGGTCGTGCCGCGCCGGACACACGAACACGACGGGGCCGAGCACCTTGTCGGCCATCTCCTCGAGCAGGTCGAGGAGCGCCGGGTCGGCCCAGTGGATGTCCTCGATCACGACGACGACCGGCCCCCGGAGCGCGAGCGCCGAGAAGAACGACCGCCACGCGAGGTGCATCTCGGCCCGTACCTGACGAGGCTCCAGGTCGCGCATCGGTGCCGAGGGGAACTCGAGCCCGACCGTGTACGCGATCGCCCGGCAGGTCCGCGTGGCGTCGATGGAGGGGTCCGTTTCCAGGACCGCGTCGCAGGAGATCTCGATCTTGTCGAGCACCTCGTCGGACGAGTCCGTGTCGAGCACCCCGGCGTGCGACTTCAAGATCTCGGCTAGCGGCCAATACGTGATGCCGTCTCCGTAGGGCAGACACCGGCCCCGAACGATTCGGGGCTCGGGCTCCTGCGCCTGGACCCACGACAGGAACTCGGTGGTCAGGCGACTCTTGCCGACGCCTGGGTCGCCGTAGATCGTGACGAGGTTCGGCCGGCCCTCGGCGACGGCCCGTGCGTAGACGGTCCGGAGCAGTGCGAGCTCCTGGTCACGACCGACCATCGGGGCCCGCACGCCCGGCACGCCGCGCTCGGCCCGCTCGGGCGCCTCGTCTTCGAGCACCACGGCGGGGACCAGCTCGCCCTTGCCGCGGAGCTCCTGCTCGCCGAGCTCGCGGTAGCGGAACCCGCGCGCCGCTCGGGCCGTGCGCTCCGCGACCACGATCTGACCCGGCTCGGCGAGTTGCTCGAGTCGCGCGGCGACGTTCACTGCGTCCCCGGTCGCCATAGGTTCGCCGGGTTGCGGCGACGTGGCGGCGAGCACCTCGCCGGTGTTCACGCCGGTTCGGATCTGCAGCTCGACGCCGAACCGGGCCAGCAGGTCGGTGTTCACGTCGGCGAGCCGCCGCCGCATTCGCAGTGCTGCTCGGAGCGCACGGATCGGGTCGTCCTCGTGCGCGATCGGGACGCCGAATGCCGCCATCACGGCGTCGCCGATGAACTTCTCGACCGTGCCGCCTTCGGCCTGTATCTCCTCGCGCATCGCGCCGAAGTAGGCGGCGAGGACCTCCTGGAGCCGCTCGGGATCGAGGCGTTCGCCGAGGCCGGTCGAGCCGGTGACGTCCGCGAACAAGATCGTTACGAGGCGGCGCTCCTGACCCGGGGGCACGGGTTCGGCTTCGACGACCGGCGTGCCGCAGGCCGGGCAGAACCGCGCCTCCAGAGGCCGTTCGGCGCCGCAGACCGGACACGCCGGGACAAGCGTGGACCCACAGGAGAGGCAGAAGCGGGCACCGGCAGCGTTCTGCGTGCCGCAACTCGAACAGGCAGTCATCGGCGCGGAGTCTACGGCGGTCGGGGTGGCGGAGGGCATCCCGTAGACTGCGCCGCATGAGCGTGCCCGAGAAACCGAGCCTCGACGGCCTGGAGGCCAAGTGGGATGAGTGGTGGGAGGCCGCGGGCACGTATCGGTTCGACCGCACGAAGACCCGCGAGGAGATCTACGCGATCGATACTCCGCCGCCGACGGTCAGCGGCAGTCTCCACGTCGGCCACGTCTTCTCATACACGCACACCGACGTCGTCGCTCGGTTCCGGCGGATGCGGGGCAAGGAGGTCTTCTATCCGATCGGGTGGGACGACAACGGCCTGGCGACCGAGCGGCGGGTCCAGAACTACTTCGGGGTGCGGTGCGACCCCTCGCTCCCGTTCGACCCGACCTTCGACCTCGACCGCCTCGACCGACCCGACGACGGCGCGGTGCCGGTCTCGCGCCCCAACTTCATCCAGCTGTGCGAGCGCCTGACGGCCCAGGACGAGAAGGCGTTCGAGGAGCTGTTCCGCCGGCTGGGGCTCTCGGTGGACTGGACTCAGACCTACACCACGATCGACGAGCATTCGCGACGTGCTTCGCAGCGCGCGTTCCTTCGGCTCCTGGATCGCGGGCTCGCCTACACGGTCGAGGCCCCGACCATGTGGGACGTAGACTTCCGCACGGCCGTGGCCCAGGCGGAGATCGAGGACCGCGAGATCGAAGGCACGTACCACCACGTCCGGTTCGATCGCGCCGACGGGAAGGGCACCGTCGAGATCGAGACCTCCCGACCCGAGCTGATCCCGGCCTGCGTGGCGCTCGTCGCGAACCCGTCGGACGAGAGGTACTCGTCGCTCGTCGGGAAGATCGTGCTCACGCCGCTCTTCGGCGCCGAGGTCCCGGTCGTGGCTCACGAGCTCGCCGATCCGGAGAAGGGCACCGGCCTAGCGATGATCTGCACGTTCGGCGACATCACGGACGTCACCTGGTGGCGCGAGCTCCGACTGCCCGCCCACGTTGTCGTGCAGCGCGACGGTACGATCGCGCCCTCGCGGTGGGGCGAGACAGGGTGGGACTCGAGCGACCCCGAGGGCGCGACCCGCGCTCAGAACGAGATCGCGGGCCTGCCGGCCAAGAAGGCCCGGCGGAAGATCGCCGAGCTCCTCGATGCCTCAGGGCACCTGGTCGGCGAACCCGAGCCCGTGCGCCACGTCGTGAAGTTCTACGAGAAGGGGGAGCGGCCCCTCGAGGTCGTCGCCAGCCGCCAGTGGTTCGTCAAGACGATGGACCTGAAGGAAGAGCTGCTCGAGCGCGGCCGAGAGCTCCGCTGGCACCCCGCCTACATGGGCGCCAGATACACCTCCTGGGTCGAGGGGCTGAACGGCGACTGGTGCGTCTCGCGCCAGAGGTTCTTCGGTGTGCCCTTCCCTGTGTGGTACCCGGTGCGCGCGGACGGATCGATCGACCACGAGCATCCGCTGGCGCCGCCCGAGTCCGCCCTGCCGATCGATCCCTCGTCCGACGTCCCCGATGGCTTCACCGAGGACCAGCGCGGGGCTCCCGGCGGGTTCGTCGGCGACCCCGACGTCATGGACACGTGGGGGACCTCCTCGCTCTCGCCGCAGATCGCGGCTCGGTGGGAGGAGGACGAGGACCTATTCACCCGGCTGTTCCCGATGGATCTGCGTCCGCAGGCGCACGACATCATCCGGACCTGGCTGTTCTACACCGTGCTCAAGGCGCACCTCGAGCACGGGACGCTGCCGTGGTGGAACGCCGCGATCAGCGGGTGGGTGCTCGACCCCGACCGGAAGAAGATGTCCAAGTCCAAGGGCAACGTCGTCACCCCGATCGACGTGCTGGAGCGGTACGGCGCCGACGCGGTCAGGTACTGGTCGGCGAGCGCGCGGCTGGGTGTCGACACCGCGTTCAAGGACGAGCAGATCAAGATCGGTCGGCGCCTGGCGATCAAGATCCTCAACGCGTCGCGGTTCGTGCTGTCCTTCGAGGCCCCCGAAGGTGCCATCGCCGACCCGCTCGACCGGTCGATGCTCCGGCGGCTCGCGGAGGTCGTGGAGGAGGCGACTCGGGCGCTCGAGGACTACGACAACGCCCGCGCGCTCGAACTCGCGGAGCGCTTCTTCTGGGGGTTCACGGACGACTACCTCGAGCTCGTTAAGAGCCGCGCGTACGGCTCGAACGGTCCCAAGCCAGCGGGTTCGGCGATCTCAGCACTGCGGCTTGCGCTCGACACCCTGCTGCGGCTGTTCGCGCCCTTCCTGCCGTACGTGACCGAAGAGGTCTGGTCGTGGTGGCGACGGGGTTCGATCCACCGCACGCCGTGGCCCGGGACCGACGCGCTCGAGGCAGCCGCCGCCGACGCCGATCCGCTCGCGTACGAGGTGGCCGCCTGGGTGCTAGGCGAGGTCCGGCGCACGAAGGCGCTCGCGAAGGTCTCCCTGAAGACACAGGTCGAGCGCGTCGTCGTCGCCGACAGCCCGGAGCGCCTGACGGTCCTGGCCGGCGCCGAGCGCGACCTCCGCGAGGCCGGCAACGTCCGCGAGCTCGTCACGGTCGAGGGCGACGATCCGTCGGTAGAGGTCGTCCTCCCACGGGCCTGAGGTCGTGCGGTTCGACGAGGCCGTCTACGAGCTCGAGGCCCGGCAGCCCGAGCACCTCCCGAAGCCCGACCTCGAGCGCATGCGCGCTCTCTCGGCGCTCCTCGATGAACCACAGCGCACCTATCCCACGATCCACATCACCGGGACAAACGGCAAGACGACCACGGCGCGACTTGCCTCGGCCCTCGCCTGCGAGCACGGCCTCACGACGGGTCTGTTCACCTCCCCGCACCTCGAGTCGGTAACCGAGCGGTTCATGGTGTGCGGCGGACCGATCGGCGAGATCGAGTTCGGGCAGGAGTACGAGCACCTGCGTCCGTACCTGAAGGCCGTGGACGACTCGGCGGGGCCGGTCACCTACTTCGAGGCGCTCACCGCGCTCGGGCAGCTGTGGTTCGCGGACAAGCCCGTGCAGCTCGCCGTGATCGAGGTCGGCATGGGGGGCACATGGGATGCGACGAACCTGGTGAACGGCGACGTCGCGGTCCTGTGCCCCGTGGGGCTCGATCACCCCGAGCTCGGCTCGACCCTCGCCGAGGTGGCCGGGGAGAAGGCGGGGATCGTGAAGCAGGGCAAGGTCGCCGTCGTGCGGGAGCAGGAGCCCGAGGCGCTGGAAGTGATCGCCCGGCGGTGCGAGGAGCAACTGGCGACGATGCTGCTGGAGGGGCGGGACTGGGCCCTCGCCTCGCGCGCGCCCGGGGTCGGCGGGCAGGGACTGTCGATCAGGGGCCTGCACGGCGAGTACGAGGACCTCCCGCTCCCCATGTTCGGAGCCCACGCGGCGCACAGCGCCGCCGCCGCGGTCGCGGCGCTCGAGGCGCTGCTGGAGCGGGCCCTCGACGAGGAGGTGGTCCGCCGCGCCCTGGGCTCGGCCACGTCGCCGGGCCGGCTCGAGATCGTGGGGCGTCACCCTCTGATCGTGCTGGACGGCGCGCATAACCCGGCCGCGGCCACAGCGCTCGCCGATGCCCTGCCCGAGGCGTTCGCGTGGGACCGGCTGCACCTGGTCATGGCGGTGTTCGCGAACAAGGATCTCGCGGGGATCGTCGAACGCGTCGCCCCGCTAGCCGCGGTCGGCTACGCGGCGACGACCGGCAGCGTTCGCGCCCGCCCCGCCGAGGAGGTCTCGGCAGCGTTGGCGGCCGAGGGCCTTGCGACGGAGACCTTCGCGAGCATCGAGGCTGCCCTCGCTGCAGCGCGCTCGTCGGCGGGACCCGACGACCTCATCCTCGTGACGGGCTCTCTGTACACTGTCGCGGACGCCCGCCGGGCGCTGTTCCGGGAGGTCTCCTGAGATGACCGTGGGATCGACGCTGCTCATCGTGAAGCCGGACGGCGTGCGCCGGGGCCTGGTCGGCGAGGTGCTGCGCCGGGTCGAGGCCAAGGGCCTGCGGATCGTCGAGATGCGGATGATGACGATCGATCGCCCCCTCGCCGAAGAGCACTACGGCGAGCACCGCGAGAAGCCGTTCTTCGGCGAGCTCGTGGACTTCATCACGTCGGGGCCGGTCGTCGTCGCCCGTCTGCAGGGCGAGGAGGCGATCGACGTCTGGCGCACGATGATCGGCCCCACGGACCCGGCGACCGCGCCGCCCGGAACGATCCGCGGGGATCTCGGCCTGATCATCACCGAGAACATCGTGCACGGCTCGGACTCGTCGGACTCGGCCGATCGCGAGCTGAAGCTGTTCTTCGGCTAGGCCCTGTGGACGCGTCCGCGGTCCTCGCGCACGTCGAGGCCTGGATCGAGCGGCACCGCTCCCTGTTCACGGGCCCGGGCATCTCGATCGGTCTCACCGACCGCGACCGGACGATCGGGACGCTCACGCTCGGCGAGGCCTCGCGCGGGATGCCTCTGACGCCCGACCACCTGTTCCCGATCGCATCGGTGAGCAAGTCGTTCACGGCTGCCCTGGTGATGCGCGAACGCGAGGCGGGGCGCATCGACCTGCAAGAACCGGTGCAGAGGTTCCTGCCGTGGTTCCGACCGCCGTCGCGGTTCGGACCGATCACCGTGCACCACCTCCTGTCGCACACGTCGGGTCTCGCGAGGGGGCAGGACGCGACCGGGGAGGCTGTGGGTGAGCTGCTCGCGCTCTCCGAACAGGAGCCGGGGTTCGCGCCAGGGGAGCAGTTCGCCTACTCCAACAGCGGGTACAAGGCGCTCGGTCTGATCCTCGAGGTGGTCACGGGGCGACCATGGTGGGAGTCGGCGAGCGAGCGGATCCTCGGTCCGCTCGGCATGCACGCCACCGAGCCCACGATGACCTTCGACGTCCGGCCGCGGGTAGCGCCTGGCCACGTGTCCCCTTTCGACGATCGCCCGTGGCACTCGAGCTACGGGCTCGTGGAGGCGCCGTGGTACGAGAGCGGAACCGCGGACGGCACGATCTGCTCGAACGCGACCGACATGTGTGCCTACCTGCGGATGCTGCTCGCCCGGGGCGGCGACGTGATGTCCGAGGAAGGCTACGGCCTCATGACGTCGCGACACGCGTCCGACCCGGAGGAAGACCTCGGGTACGGCTACGGCTTGTGGACCCGCGACGTCGACGGCGTAACACACGTAGGGCATTCGGGCTCGATCCATGGCTATGTCGCCTTCCTCACCCTCGATCCCGAAGCGGGGTTCGGGGCCGTGGTGCTCTCGAACGGTGAGGGCGGCTGGCGGCTCCGACGCGACCTGCTGGCGTTTGCGCTCGCCTCGTTGCGGAGTGCGGCCTCCGGTCTCGCGCCCCCCGCGCTGCCTCCCACCAAGAGCCTCGAGTCCGTACCGGATGCCGAGTCCTACGCCGGCACCTACGGCGAGATCCGGTTCACCGCCCAGGGCGATCGCTTGGTCTTGGCGGCCGAAGGGACGCGGACGCCGCTCGAGACCGCCGGACCTGATGGGTTCGTGGCTCCCCTTCCGGCGTTCGCTAGGTTCCCCCTGGCGTTCGAGCGCCGCGACGGCGACGTCGTCGCCGTCGCCCACGGTCCCGAGTGGTTCGCGCGCGATGGCCTGGACGCTCCGGCCCCGGCTGTCCCGGACGCTGCCTGGGAAGGCCTGGTCGGTCACTACCGGGCCTACGGTGCGTTCCCCTTGAACGCGTACGTCGTCGTGCGCCGAGGGCGGCTGAGGATGTCCGATCCGGTCGGGCGGACCGACGACGAACTCGTGCCTCTGCCCGCTGGTGGGTTCCGTCTGGGCGCCGAACCGTGGGCCCCAGGCCGGGTGGGCTTCGACACCTCGATCGGCGGTCGAGCGATGAGGGCGGTCATCGACGGCGCGCCGTATTTCCGGCGGTTCGGGCTCTAGCCCCACCCGGACCCGTCCCGGACTACCGCCGTCTACGGCGACCTCTACGCACTACCTACTGCGTTTGCGCCGTGACGGCACATGCCCTCTGGCTGAATCTCCCCTGAAGCCCGGCGTCGTACTCGATATCGAGAGGGGAGAACCCGGATTGGTAGTAACCCTTGGCCTGACGCGGGCTCGTCGGCATGCCCAGGCCGCCGTCCGACTCCGGCCGGTGAGCGCGACACCCGCAGGGTGTGTCGACGCTACGACCTCGACCACGCGAGGAGGTCATCGCTCATGATGCGTTGGATCATCGGTTCGAGCCTGAAGGCTCGGCGCCTGGTCGTCGCCCTTGCGGCGGGGTTGTTGCTCTTCGGCATCGTCCAGGTCCGGAACATGCCCGAGGACGTCCTGCCAGAGTTCGCGCCGCCGACGGTGGAGCTCCAGACCGAGGCCCTCGGGCTGTCGGCGGTCGAGGTCGAGCAGCTGATCACCACTCCGCTCGAGCAGGACCTGCTGAACGGCGTGGCGTTCCTCGACGAGATCCGGTCCGCGTCGGTGCCCGGTCTGTCCTCGATCCAGATGATCTTCGAACCGGGGACCGACCTGCTGGACGCACGACAGGTGGTGCAGGAGCGGCTGACCCAAGCGCACGCCCTGCCCAACGTATCGAAGCCTCCGCAGATGCTGCAGCCGCTCTCCTCGACCAGCCGGGTCATGATGATCAGCCTCACCTCGGACGAGCTGTCCACGATCGACATGTCGATCCTGGCTCGATGGACGATCGGACCGCGACTGCTGGGCGTGCCCGGCGTGGCGAACGTGGCGGTCTGGGGCAACCAGGACCGACAGCTTCAGGTCCTGGTCGATCCGGAGCGCCTGCGCGCCAACGGCGTGACGCTCCAGCAGATCATCGAAACGACGGCGAACGCGCAATTCGTCTGCCCGCTCAGCTTCGTCGAGTGCTCGACGCCCGGTACCGGCGGGATCATCGAGACCGCCAACCAGCGGTTCGGGATCCAGCACGAGCCGGTCTTCGCTACGCCCGAGGACCTGGCCCAGGTGCCGATCGAGGATGTCGAGGGTCGACAGCTCGTCCTGGGGGACGTGGCCGACGTCGTCGTCGACCACCAGCCGCTGATCGGCGATTCCGTCGGTCCCAACCTGCTGCTCGTGGTCGAGAAGTTCCCGTCGGCCAACACGCTGGACGTGACGAGTGGGGTCGAAGGGGTCCTCGACACCCTGCAGGCCGGGCTGTCCGGCGTGCAGATCGACACCACCCTGTACCGGCCAGCGACCTACATCGAAACCGCCGGCGGGAACCTCATCACCGCGCTCCTGATCGGCGCCTTCCTAGCCCTGCTCGTCCTGGGGGCGTTCCTCTTCGATTGGCGCACGGCATCGATCGGCGTGATCTCGATCCTCGTCTCTCTCGCGACGGCAGGGCTCGTCCTGTCGCTCACCGACGCGACGCTCAACGCGATGGTCGTGGCCGGGCTTGTGCTGGGGCTCATCATCATCGTGGATGACGCGGTCATGGACGCGGAGAACTTCGGGCGACGGGTCCGCGAACAGCGGGAGGGCAACGGGGCGACGACCGCCAGGGTCGTCCTCGGCGCAGCGCTCGAGATGCGTGGCGCGGCCTCCTGCGCGGCGGTCATCATCCTCGTCTCGCTGGTTCCGGTCTTCTTCGCGGGAGGCACGTTCGGTGCGTTCTTCCCGTCGATCGCGTTCTCGTATGCGGTGGCCGTCATTGCGTCGATGCTGGTCGCCTTGATGATCACGCCGGGCCTGGCGCTCCTGATGTCGAAGGCGTCTCCAGGACGGCGCCAGTCCCCGATCGCCCGATGGCTCCAGCCGAGGTACGCGAAGGGTCTCACCCGCGTCATCGGGTCGGCGCGACCCGCGTACCTCGTGACGGGGCTCGTGCTCGTGACGGGGCTGGTCGTGGCGCCCTTCCTCACCAGACCGCAGGATCCGACCTTCGAGGACTCGAACGTGCTGGTGCACCTGAACGGGGCGCCCGGAATGTCCCTGCCCGAGATGCAGCGCGTCTCCGCGCTCGTGAGCGACGAGCTGGGGTCGATCCCGGGTGTCGCCGAGGTCGGCGCCCACGTGGGCCGCGCCATCCTCTCGGACCAGGTGGTGGGATCCGACGCCGGGCAGCTGTGGGTCACTATCGATCCCGGTGCCGAATACGGTGCCACCGTTGCCGCGGTCGAGGACGTGGTCGCCGGCTACCCCGGACTCGACACCGAGGTGACGACCTATCCGAAGGAGCGGATCGGCGAGGTGCTTCCGGCTCTCGGCGCGCCCGTCGTGGTCCGCCTCTTCGGCCAGGATCTCGACATCTTGCAACGGGAAGCCGAGCGGGTGCGCCAGATCCTCTCCGAGACTCAGGGGGTCGTCGATCCGCGCCTGGAGCTCCCACCGCTAGAGCCCGCGATGGAGATCGAGGTGGATCTCGACGCCGCTCAGGAGGAGAACATCAAGCCCGGGGACGTTCGGCGCGCGTCAACCACGCTCATCTCGGGGATCGTGGTCGGCAGCCTGTTCGAAGAGCAGAAGGTGTTCGAGGTCGTCGTCTGGGGGGCGCCCGGAACCCGAAGCAACCTAACGAACATCAACCAGATCTTGATCGACACCCCGGACGGAGAGCACGTGCGGCTCGGCGATGTGGCCGAGGTGCGTATCGCACCGTCCCCGACCGCGGTCCGACACGAGGCCGTCTCGCGGTACATCGACGTCGTCGCCGGCGTGTCGGGACGAGAGGTCGGCGACGTGCTCACCGAGGTCGACGACCGACTCGCCTCGGTGCAGTTCCCGCTCGAGTATCACGCGGAGGTTCTCCAGGACTCGGTCGAGCGCCAGGCCACCGACCGTCGGGTGATCGGTCTTGCGTTGGGAGCCGTGCTAGTGATCTTCCTCGTCCTCCAGGCCGGGGTCGGGAGCTGGCGGGTGGCGGCCCTCGCTTTCGTGATGCTGCCGCTCGCGCTCGTGGGTGCCGAGGTGGGCGCCTTGTTCGCCGGAGGCGTCCTTTCGCTCGGGGCTATCGCGGGCGCCTTCGCTGTGCTGGGGATCGCCGCCCGCCAGATCCTCGTCATGATCCGGCATCTCCAGCACCTCGAGCGTAGGGAGGGGGCAACCTTCGGTCCGGAGCTCGTCCTGCGCGGCGCGAACGAGAGACTGACGCCGATCCTCACGACGGCGTTCGCCACGGTGGCGGCCTTCCTCCCCGTCGTGATCGCGGGAAGCATCGCCGGCTTGGAGATCGTCCACCCGATGGCCCTGGTCATGATCGGGGGTCTCGCAGCGTCGACGCTGCTCACACTGTTCGTCGTTCCGAGCCTGTTCCTGCGATTCGGGGAGATCCGAGAGGCAGAGAAGACCGAGGTGTCCATGGAGCGCCTGATCGACCTGACGCGGTACGAGATCGCAGACCGTGACGGGCACGAGGAGCGCGAAGAGAAGGAACTCATCGGAGGAGGCAGGTAGATGCGCTCTCGGCGGATGATCCTGGGGTTGATCGCGATCGGCCTGCTCGTCCCGGCGTGCAAGGAAGTTGAGGCGTCGGAGGACTCGACGTATCAGGAACCCTCGACGCTCGTGGCCATCGACGGGTCGGACGTGAGCCAGGTGATCCTGACGGCCAAGGCAGCCGAGCGGATCGGCCTGGAGACGGCCTCGGTCGAGGCGGCTACGGACGGATCCACGATCATCCCGCACGCCGCGGTGTTCTACGGCCTGAACGGCGAGACCTGGACCTACACCAGTCCCGAGCCGCTGACCTTCGTCCGTGAGCCCATCACCGTCCGGGCGATCGATGGGGACACCGCGTACCTGTCGGAAGGTCCGGCGGCGGGCACCGCGGTGGTGACGGTCGGAGCGGCCGAGCTGTTCGGCGTCGAATCGGGCGTCGGGCACTGACCGAGGAAGGACGGCTCCCACCATGATGCGTTGGATCGTCGGGACGAGCCTGAAGTACCGGTTCATCGTCCTCGCGGTCGCGGGCTCGATGATGTTCCTCGGTGCGGGCCAGCTCCAGGACATGCCGGTGGACGTCTTCCCGGAGTTCGCGCCACCGAAGGTCGAGATCCAGACGATCTCCTGGGGCCTCAACTCGGCCGAGGTGGAGTCCCTCATCACCGTCCCGCTGGAGGAGGCGCTGAACGGAGTGCCGGGCCTCGACGTGATCCGCTCGAAGTCGGTGCCCGACCTGTCGTCGGTCGTGCTCTACTTCAAGCCCGGTAGCGACGTGCTGGAGGCACGCCAGTTGGTCGCGGAGCGCGTCGCGGCCGTTACGCCGAGCCTGCCGACGTGGGCGAGCCCACCCGTCATGATCCAGCCGCTTTCGGCGACGAGTCGCGTCATGAAGATCGGGCTTACCTCGGATGAGGTCTCGCTCACCGACATGTCGACGATCGCGTACTGGACGATCCGCGCCCGGCTGCTGCGGGTACCTGGGGTCGCGAACGTGCCGATCTGGGGCGAGCGGCTTCCCCAGCGACACGTCCAGGTCGATCCCGCCCTCCTGGCGGAACACGGGGTAACGCTGAGCCAGGTCATGAAGGCGACCGCCGACGCCCTGGACGCGGGGTTGCTGCAGTTCTCGGACGGTGCGGTGATCGGGACCGGCGGCTTCCTCGAGACCTCGAACCAGCGGCTCACGGTCCGTCACGTCCTGCCGATCCTTTCTCCCAGCGAGCTGTCCAAGGTCGTGGTCGTCGAACGCAAGGACGAGACGATCCTCCTCCGCGACGTGGCCACGGTCGAGCAGACCCAGCAGTCGCTGATCGGCGATGCCGTCATCAACGATGGCCCGGGGCTCATGCTGATCGTAGAGAAGCTCCCCTGGGGAAACACGCTCGAGATCACGGAAGGGGTCGAGGCTGCGCTCGAGGAGCTGGCCCCAGGGCTTCCCGGCATCACGATCGACTCGAGCATCTTCCGACCGGCGACCTTCGTCGAGGTGGCGATCGACAACCTGTCGAACTCGCTCCTGCTGGGCGTCCTGCTCATGGTCGTGGTGCTCTTCCTCTTCCTGTTCGACTGGCGCAGCGCCTTGATCAGCGCCGTGACGATCCCGCTGTCGCTCACCGCGGCTGGGCTCGTCCTGTACTGGCGGGGCACGACGATCAATACGATGGTGCTGGCCGGGTTGGTGATCGCCTTGGGTGCCGTCGTGGACGATGCGATCGTCGACGTAGAGAACATCGTCAGGCGGCTACGCCTGCACCGCCGGTCCAGTGACGATCGCACCATCGCGACGACGGCCAGGGTCGTGTTCGACGCGTCGCTCGAGGTGCGTGGTGCGGTCGTGTACGCCTCGCTCATCGAGGCCCTCGCGCTGCTGCCGATCTTCTTCCTCACGGGCCTGACCGGCTCGTTCTTCAGACCGCTCGCCATGTCCTACGCGCTCGCGGTGCTCGTGTCCCTCGTTGTGGCCCTTATCTGGACGCCGGCGATGGCGCTGATCCTGCTGCGCAAGGCTCCACTCGATCGGCGCGAGTCGCCCGTGGTCCGGGGGCTCCAGCGAGGCTACGACCGCCTACTGACGCCGATCATCCGCACGCCGCGCCCCGCCTACGTGACCGTCGGTGCGCTGATGGTGGCCGGCGCCCTCGTGGTACCGGCGCTCGGCCAGTCATTACTTCCCGATTTCAAAGAGCGTGACTTCCTGATGCACTGGTTGACCCCACCGGGCACTTCGCTCACGGAGGAGGTCCGGGTGAGCACGCTCGCCAACCGCGAGTTGCTCACGATCCCGGGGGTTCGCAACGCCGGATCCCACATCGGCCAGGCGTTCCTGATGGACGAGGTCGTCGGGGTCGACTTCGGCGAGAACTGGATCAGTGTCGACCCGGCGGTCGACTACGACCAGACCGTGGCCCGCATCAAGGAGGTGGTCAACGGCTATCCGGGGCTCTACCGGGACGTCCTTACCTACCTGCGCGAGCGGATCAAGGAGGTCCTGACCGGCGCGTCCGAGACCGTCGTCGTGCGGCTGTTCGGGCCCGATCTGGAGGTGCTTCGGACGAAGGCGGACGAGGTGGTGGAGATCCTCGCGAAGACCGATGGCGTCATCGACGCGCACGTCGACCTCGACGTCGATGTGCCCCAGGCTCAGATCGCGGTCGATCTGGCTGCCGCCCGCGAGTACGGGATCAAGCCGGGAGACGTTCGACGCGCGACGGCTACGATGCTGGCCAGCGAGGAGGTCGGCGATATCTTCGTGGGCGGCAAGGCCTACGACGTGCACGTGTGGACCACCCCCGAGTCGCGCGACAGCCTGAACGACATCCAGGTGTTGCCGATCGACATCCCGGGCGGCGGACAGGTGCTCCTCGGCGAGATCGCGGACGTGAGCATGGTCCCGATCCCGAACGTGATCCACCACGAGTCCCAGTCGCGGAGCCTGGACGTCGGCGCCAACCTGGATGGGACCCGGGACCTCGGGTCGGTCGTGAGCGAGATCGGGCAGGGCCTCGAAGATGTCGAGTTCCCGCGTGAATACCACGCCGAGATGCTCGGTGAGTTCGCCGAGCGGCAGGCCGCCCAGCGACGGCTCCAGACCTTCGCGGTCATCACAGTGATAGGGATCTTCCTGATCCTTATGACATCCCTAGGCAATGTGCGCCTTGCGACGCTCGCCTTCGTGACGATGCCGATGGCGATGGTGGGCGGCGTGCTCGCGGCGTACTTCAGTGACGGCGTGATCTCGCTGGGCTCGCTCGTCGGATTCTTCACGGTGCTGGGGATCGTCGCACGCAACGGCATCATGATGATCAGTCACTATCAGTACCTCGAGGAGTATGAGGGCGAGATCTTCGGCCCCGAGCTAGTGGCCCGCGGCTCGCGGGAGCGGCTCGCGCCGATCCTGATGACGGCACTCACGACGGGGCTGGCCCTGGTCCCGCTCGTGATCTCCGGCAACGTCCCGGGTCAGGAGATCGAGTACCCGATGGCGTTCGTGATCCTCGGTGGCCTGATCACCTCGACGCTGCTCAACCTGTTCGTCGTCCCGTCCCTCTACCTCCGGTTCGGCAAGTCCAGGCGTGACGCCGCTCGGGTCGCGGCCTCCGGCTGATGGAAGAGAGGCGGGGGGTTAGGACCACGGACATGGGTCGGGTGCGATCTCCGACGCAGGGGCCGGGAGGGATGATGCGCCTCCCGATCGCCTGGACTCTGCTGGCCGTGGTCCTCATGCAGGTGGTATCG
>Ga0209641_10002445_pt1 | contig 15990 bp, 17 predicted proteins | sample RifCSP16_1_FD_184022 | JGI IMG/M metagenome (GOLD analysis project Ga0209641, IMG submission 184022) | Soil microbial communities from Rifle, Colorado - Rifle CSP2_sed 16_1 (SPAdes) (version 2) | ecosystem: Environmental > Terrestrial > Deep subsurface > Rock core/Sediment | place: Rifle...
GTTCTACGGCCCTCACGTCGGTGTCTTCTGGGGACGACGCGGGCTCATCGAGGCACTCGACCTGCCCAAGCTGGAGCCCGCCCCCGATCGCTCGCCGGAACGCCTCGAGACCGGCACCCAGAACCACGAGGGCATCGTGGGAGCGGCGGCGGCGGTGGAGTTTTTGGCCTCCCTCGCCGAGGGACCCGACCGCCGGGCGCGCCTGGCGCGGGCGATGGCGGCTCTGCACGAGCGAGGACAGCAGCTCGCCCACCGGTTGTGGATCGGCCTGGGCGCGATCGACGGCGTCACGCTCCACGGCCCTCCACCCCAAGCGCCCCGGACGCCGACCCTGGCCTTCACGCTGCGCGGGCACCGCTCCGAGGACGTGGCCCGGCACCTCGCCGAGCGGGCGGTGTTCGTCTCGAACGGGGATTTCTACGCGACGACGGCGGTGCGACGTCTTGGCCACGGTGAGGACGGCCTCGTCCGCGCCGGCTGCGCTTGCTACACGACCGCGGAAGAGGTCGACCGCCTGATCGAGGGCGTTGCCGACCTCGCCGCCGGACGCCGAAGCGGGGCCAGTCCCCCCGCTGCGTCCCCCCTCCCCCGACGTGGGGAGGGACAGGGTGGGGGGTCGATGAAGGAGGAGAAACGATGACGCGCGCGACCCTGCTCGCCCTGACGGTGTTCTCGCTGACGCGGGGGGTCGCCGCCCAGACCGCCGCCACGCCGCAGGAGATGGGGCACCGCCACGGCGACCCCGCGGCCTACATCGCCTCTCTCGAGAACCCCGCCCGCGACGCCTACCAGAAGCCACAGGAGGTCGTGACCGCACTGGCGCTCCGCGAGGGAGAGGTGATCGCCGACATCGGTGCGGGCTCGGGCTATTTCGCGGTCCGTTTCGCGCGCGCAGTGGGTCCGCGCGGGCGCGTCTACGCGGTCGACATCAGCCCGGACATGATCCGCTACCTGAACCGCCGGATCCGGGACGAGGAGCTGAGTAACGTCACGACCGTGCTCTCCGACCCCGACGACCCGCTGCTCCGGGACGGGTCCGTCGACCGCTTCGTGATCGTCAACACCTGGCACCACATCGAGGACCAGCCGAAGTACCTCTCCTTGATGAAGCGCATGCTGCGTCCCGGTGGCCAGGTCGTGCACATCGACTTCCAGAAGCGCGAGCTCCCGGTCGGCCCCCCTCTCTCGATGAAGATCGCGCGCGAGGACCTCGTCCGGCAGATGGAGGCCGCGGGCTTCTCCCTCGCGGCAGAGCACGACTTTCTTCCCTACCAGTACTTCCTCGTCTTCGCGGCGCGCTGAGCGACGAGCATCCTACTCGCCGGGCTTCGCCCCCGAAGCCTTGGCCGCAACGGGCTTGAAGTCGAACTTGCCCTTGCCCTCCTTGTCGGCACCGGCGGGGACCTTGCGCATCTGTCAGCTGGAAGCGCATGCTCGGCGGCCCGCCTCTCACCAGACGATAGGAAGGCCCTCAAGCGTTACGGTCCACTGGCCCGCTCGGCCAGCAGCCCGAGGCGACCGCCGAGGTCCGGTCCTTCAACGCGGAAGGGCTCCGGGGAGCAGCCGCGATGGGCGGACCGAAATCGAAGCCCGGCGCGCTCGAGGAGCCGGACGAGTTCCGTCGCCGTGTACACACGCAGGGAGGCCGGCTTCTTTCCCTGTCCTGCTGGGCCGGACCAATACCAGCAGGTCTCCATGCGGCCGCGGATGGGGTCGAACCGCGGGTCCTCGACGACAAGGGTGCCATCCGGGAGCCGTTGGGACGGCGGCACGCCCCGCGCGAGGAAGGCGGCCGTGAGGTCCCGATGGTTGGTCTCCACGAACACCAGCCCGCTCGGGCGTACGGCGGCGCGCAGAGTCTCGAGGATCGCGAGATCATCCTCCTCGGTCCCGTAGCCCAGAGAGGTAAAGACGTTGAGCGCGCAGTCGAAGCCCTCCTCGCCCAGCGGTTTCCGGAGGTCGTGCTGGAGGTATCGCAGCCGTGAGGACGGAAGGCCCCCGCGCTCGCGCTCGGCGTGTTCGAGGAGCGTCTGGGATTGATCGACGCCCAGGACGATCGCCCCCCGCTCCGCTAGCGGGCGCGAGAGGCGGCCGTAACCGCAGGGTGCGTCGAGGACCCGGCTGCCCTCCTGAAGGCCAAGGAGCGACCAGAGCCCTTCGACCTGCGCGGCGATGGAGCCCGAGACCTCGCTCTGTCCCCACAGGCGGAGGTAGTCAGCGTCGAAGAAGGCCTGCCACCAGTCGTTCATGGCACGCAACTTGTTCCCTGTTGGAAAGACCGCCCATTGTTGCGTCTGTGGGTCCCACCCGACTGGCTCAGAGGTTGAGAAGGAACACGGGTGCAAGTGCTGCGAGCCCCGCGCCAGCTTGCAGCGCCAATACCTGCAGGGCCTGTCGTGGAGCTTGCGGTAACCATTTGATTGCGAAGAACGCCACGATCGGTACCTGTCCAGCCATGAGTAGTTGCCAGATGTGGGCAGCCGTTCCCTCATCGGCTTCACGGACAACGCCGAACACTGCAACGTGACCAAGTACCACGACGAGGGCTGCGAACGACATTGCCACCGGGAGAAAGGCGCTCGGCTCCTTCATCATGATTGACACATTCATTCGGTAGCCTCCACGATAGTCAAGTCAACGGCTCGGGAGGAGCTACACATGTCATTGCCCTCGCGGCAACTTCAGCGTCGGTCTAACACTGGGTTGAGCGGCGAAGCTCCAACGCTTGCGCCTTGTCAGCTCCCCCCCCTCGCCGGCTCCTCACGCTCCCCTCGCTCCGTCGTCGAGAAGGCGGTGCTACCCCAAGATTCTCCGCGATTCGAGCCCTGACCAGTGTCCGGATGAGCCGGGCTGGGAGGGGGCCGCTCGGCTGGAACCGGACGGTGGCGGGACTCGTGTCGTAACCCGCGAGTTCGACTCGATGCGCCGCCACCGTGGCGCCGCTCATCGGATGGAAAGCGCAGTGGTTCGCCGCGGCCTTGAAGGCCACGAGGACCTTCCCGTTCAGGCGGAACGCAGGTATTCCGTAGCTGATGCACTCCTCCGCATTGGGTGCCGCGGACCTTATCGCCGCTCGGACCTTCTCGAGTGCGGCGCGCTTGTCGGCGCTCAAGCCGGCAAGGTAGTCGTCGATCGTCCGAGGCTTGACCGCCATGCGTACTCCCTCACCGTTGACCCGGCGTCGCTCAGCCCCGAGTCCGTCGAACACCCCGGATGAGCTGCAAGCCTCCCCAGCCGTCCGAGATCACGGCAGTGGCTTGTCAGCTCCATCCGGTTGTTCGGCCGCTCCTACTTCCACTCCGGGAGCATACGTGACGCTCGGAACACGGTGGCGATCTCCACGACTCCCGGCCGGAGCCGGTAGACCACGCGATAGGGTCTGACGATAACCTCACGGAGCTGCGGGTCGTTGCCTTCGGGAACCACACGCCCCGATTCCGGAAAACTGGTCAGTCGCTCCACACCCTGGATGATCCGCTCTACCACCAGCGCGGCATACCGAGGCGAATCAGCGGCCACATAGTCTCGGATGGCCTCGAGGTCGTGCAGCGACTGGGGTGACCAGATGAGCTTGGTCACAGGCCGAGGCGCCGCTTGACCTCCTCGTGCGGGATACCCTTGCCTGCATCGAGTTCTGCGAGGCCGGCGTCGATCTTCGAGAGGAAGATCAGCCGCTCGATCGCATCGTCGAATGTGGCGTCATCCGGCAGGTCGCGGAGAGCCTCAAGGATGCGTTCTCGTGCTGTGGGAGTCGGCATACGAAGGCTATTCTAGCCCCGATCGACCCGGGTGAAACGTTCCCAAGGCAGCGAGAAAAATGTTGCTACAGCCCCGATGCCACACGCGCTGCCGGCGGCTTCCCTCGTCGCGGACGACGATCTGGCGGCGATCGGAGTCGACATCCTTAGACGGGGAGCCGCGCGAGAGGACCACGGCATCACCGGGGGCAGATCTCTCTGGCCTAGTGCGCGGGGCCTTTGCCGTAGGCCATCTCCCCCGCCTCCACACGCACCGGCATCCAGTTCTGGGGCGGGGGAAGAGGGCAGGTCGCGTAGGCGGTAAAGGCGCAGGGGGGGTTGTAGGCCTTGTTGAAGTCCAGGAGGACCTTCCCCTCCTTGGGAAGATCGGAGTACAGGAAGCGCCCGGCGGGGTAGGTCTCCTTGCCGCTCGTCAGATCGCGAATGATGAAGAACAGCTCCACACTCCTCGGCTCCTCGATGACGCCGTCGAGTCGCATCGCCTTCCCGCGGAGCGAGAACTCGGCGTAGCCGGGACTCGGCATCGTCTCGCTGTCCCCGAGGACGTTGGGAACCTTGAGCGGCTTGGGGAGCGGGTAGGCGACCCACCGTGCGGTCACACGGTACTGCTCATCGACCGCGAACCAGTGCAAGCCCGAGAAGTCCCGGCGGGCCTCGGCGTTCTTGTCCTTGAGCCGGATGCCGTCGCGTGCGCCGCGCCGGATGACGTGCATGCTGAGCAAGCCCAGCTCGAGCACGTCTGGAGACCCCGCTTCGTCGGTCCGGAGGAGGGTCGGAGCCGTGACCGGCCGTCCGGCGATCTGACCGACCACCCCCGGCTCCAACCGCAGAGTCGTCCGCCCGTCTCGATATTCGAAGACGCCCGCGCGGGCGGGGGCGGAGCCGGCGGGCAGGGCGATCTCTGCTGCCGGATCGGTGCCGAAGCGGTTGGCACCCTCCTTGAGCCAGAACAGCCCGGCGACGGTCAGCCAGCCGCCGTCGGCCTTGAGCCGGGCCTCCCGGCCGTCCCGCCACTTCTGGACCTCCGCCCGGTAGGCCTCGTCGGCCCACGCCGCAACGCCGAACCCCACGGCGAGGGCCAGCCCGATCCCGCGCGCCACGCCCCACTTCATGCTGGTTCTCCCTCGAGCTCTTAGGTTACCCCGAACGGGGCACGTGGCCGAGCCGCGCCTTGACCCCCTTCACCGGCCCCGAATATCCTCCACCGACACGGGGCCGCCGCTTGCCCAGGGAGGCGAAGGAGATGGCCGTCGCCGATACGACCCAGCGCGAGCTCAGCTACCGCAAGCGCCTCATCGACATCGCCAACGGGATCAACTCCGCCCCCGGCATCCCCGAGATCCTCGTCGACCTCAAGGACCGGATGCTCGATCTCGTCGACGCGGAGCGGGTCACGATCTTCGCCCTCGACACCCGCAACCAGGAGCTGTTCTCGCTGTTCAAGGCGGGGCAGGAGGTGCGGGAGATCCGCGTTCCCAAGACCTTCGCCTCCATCGCCGGCTTCACCGCCCTCTCCCGCAAGACCCTCAACGTCGCCAACGCGTACGACGCGGGCGAGCTCACCCGCGCTCACCCCAGCCTGCGCTTCGACGCGCGGTGGGACAAGGCCTCGGGCTTCCGCACGAAGGGGGTCCTCTCGACACCCATCCTCTTCGACAAGTACATGCTCGGGGTCTTGCAGCTCGTCAACAAGCGGGGTGGCGGCGCCTTTTCCCCCCGCGACTCCGAGGCGGCGGAGGAGCTCGCCAAGATCCTGGGGATCGCCTTCTACAACCAGCACCGCGCCGCCCGGAGCAACAAGCCCTCCAAGTTCGGGGCCCTCGTGGACAAGGGCCTCGTCTCCGAGAAGGACATCGAGAAGGCGGTCTCGAACGCCCGCGTGAACCAGTTCGACGTCGCCAAAGTGCTCGAGGAGGACTTCCGCATCCCCAAGGACGAGATCCTGCGCGCGCTCGCGCAGTTCTACAGCTGCCCTTCCTGGGCGCCGACCGGCAGCCCGATGCCGGGGGATCTCAAGTCCCGGGTGTCCGCGGACTTCCTCAAGAAGAACGTCTGCGCTCCCATCGAGCGCAAGGAGGGCACCGTGCGTGTCGCGGTGGAGGACCCCTACGACCTCACCCGCCTCGACGCGATCAAGGCCGTGAACCTCGCCCCTCGCTACGAGTTCCTGGTGGGCCTGCGGCAGGACGTCCTCGACTTCATCCGCGCGAGCTTCGGGGAAGCGGCAGCGGAGCCGGAGGCGCAAGACCTGGGGCAGATCATCATGGACCTGGGGTCGGGAGAGGAGGACGAGGTCGAGGCCGGCCCCGAGCAGGCGCCGCCGGAGGTCGACGAGACCGACAGCGGCATCGTGCGGTTGTGCAACAAGATCATCATCGACGGCTACAACCGCGGGGCGTCCGACATCCACGTGGAGCCCTACGGCCGAGCCACCCCCACCGTGGTCCGCCTGCGCGTCGACGGAGACTGCCAGAAGTACCTGGAGATCCCTTCCGCCCACCGCAGCGCGGTCGTCCAGCGCTTCAAGATCATGGCCAAACTCGACATCTCGGAGAAAAGAAGGCCCCAGGACGGCAAGATCCGCTTCAAGGGTCCGATGGGCACGATCGAGCTCCGCGTCGCGACCATCCCCACCGCGGGCGGGAACGAGGACGTCGTCATGCGCATCCTCGCCGCCTCCAAGCCCCTGCCCCTCGAGCGCATGGCGTTCTCGGAAAGGAACCTCCGCGAGTTCAAGCAGATCCTCGAGAAGCCCTACGGGATCTGCCTGGTGGTCGGGCCCACCGGCTCCGGCAAGACGACCACGCTGCATTCCGCGCTCGGCCAAATTAACACCGAGGACATGAAGATCTGGACCGCGGAGGACCCGGTCGAGATCACGCAGCCGGGTCTGCGCCAGGTCCAGGTCTTCCCGAAGATCGACTTCACCTTCGCCGCCGCGATGCGCTCCTTCCTGCGCGCCGACCCCGACGTGATCATGGTCGGAGAGATGCGGGACCACGAGACGGCGGCGATCGGAGTCGAGGCCTCCCTCACCGGGCACCTGGTCTTCTCCACTCTGCACACCAACTCCGCCCCGGAGACGATCGTCCGCCTCCTCGACATGGACATAGACCCCTTCAACTTCGCGGACGCTCTCCTCGGCATCCTCGCCCAGCGCCTCGTGCGAACGCTCTGCCGGGACTGCAAGGAGGAGTACTCGCCCTCGCAGGAGGAGTTCGCGGAGCTGATGCAGGAGTACGGCCTCGAGCACTGGCAGAAGCTCGGCATCCGCTACTCGCCGTCCTTCCGCCTCTCCCGGCCCCGCGGCTGCCAAAAATGCGGCAACTCGGGCTACAAGGGCCGGATGGGGATCCACGAGCTGCTGGTGGCGAGCGACGAGGTCAAGCGCCTCATCCAAAAGCACCGCCCGGTCGAGGAGCTGCGCCAGCGAGCGATCGAGGAAGGGATGACGACACTCCTCCAGGACGGGATACAGAAGGTCGTGCAGGGTCACACGGACTTCAAGCAGGTCCGGGCCGTTTGCATGAGGTAGCCAGGGAGGACTCCGATGGCCAACTGGATGGGCGGCAGCGCCCCCGCGATGGCGAACCAGATCGCGGAGGGATTCATCCTGCTGAGCACGGCCAACCTGAAGGGCTTCCTGACCGGCGACCTCAACCTCCTCAGGCAGGAGCTCGAGAAGCTGCTCCGGGCGGCGCGGGCCGAGGTTCCGCCCCAGGACGACGCGCTCGCCCAGCAGGCGCGCAACCGCAAGATCAGCCGGATCAGCTCCGCGGTCCAGGTCGTCCAGAACCAGCTCAGTGTCCGGTAGGCGGGCCGCCCCGCGTTGTCACTCCCCCCGTCGGCGCTCCTCGTCCTCGTCGCCTATGTCGCGGGCATCACCGCCCTCGGGACGTGGCTCGGCCGGAGGCGCCGCACGATCCAGGGCTACTTCCTCGCCGGACGCACCGTCCCGTGGTGGGCGATCGCCGCCTGCATCGTGGCTACGGAGACGAGCACGCTCACCTTCATCGGGGTGCCGGGGATGGCCTACCTCGGCAACTGGGGTTTCCTGCAGCTCGCCGCCGGCTACGTCCTCGGCCGGATCCTGGTGGCCACCGTTCTCCTCCCCGCCTACTTCCGCGGCGAGGTCTACACATCCTACGAGGTGCTTCAGCAGCGATTCGGGCCGGCGGTCCGGACCGTCGCCGCCGCCATCTTCCTCCTGTATCGGACCCTCGCGGACGGCATCCGGCTCCACGCGGCGGCCCTCGTGCTCGCGGTGGCCTTCGGCGGGCCGCGCTGGGAGTGGGTCTTCATCCTCGTGCTCGGCTTCGCAATGATCCTGTACACCGAGGAGGGCGGGGTCACCGCAACCATCTGGACCGACGCGATCCAGATGGTCGTGTACCTCCTGGGCGCCCTCGTCTGCCTGGCCGCGGTGAGCGGGCGGCTCCCTGAAGGTCCGGGGGCAGCCCTCGACGCCGCCTGGCAGGCGGGCAAGCTCCAGGTCGTGGACGCGGGACTCGACCTCACGCGCCCCTATACGCTCGTGGCGGGGCTCATAGGCGGCGTCTTCCTCACCCTCGCCACCCACGGCACCGATCACTACCTCGTCCAGCGGCTGCTCGTGGCCCGGAGTCGCCGCGACGCCTCGGTCGGCCTCGTGCTGTCGGGTTTTCTCGTCTTCGCGCAGTTCGCACTGTTCCTTCTGCTGGGCACGCTCCTCTGGGCCCACTACGGCGGGCGGCCCTTCGCCCGGGGCGACGAGGTGCTCCCCACCTTCGTCTCCACGGAGCTGCCCGCAGTCCTCGCGGGCTTCATCCTGGCGGCGATCGTCGCCGCGGCGCTATCGCCCTCGCTCAACTCGATGGCCTCGGCCACGGTCCGGGACTTCTACCTGCCCTTCGTTCGGCCCGACGCCGACGAGCGGCGTCAGATGCGGGTCGCCCGCACGTTCACCGCGGTTTGGGGCCTCGCGCAGATGGCCATCGCCTTCCTCGCCCAAGGGATCGACTCTGCGCTGAACGAGGGCCTCGCCGCGCTCGGCTACGCCTCCGGCCCCACGGTCGGGGCGTTTCTCCTGGGCGTGCTCACCCGCACCGCTCGCTCGGGCGGCACCATGCTGGGTATGGTGGCCGGTCTCGCGGTCAGCCTCGCGCTAGGCAAGCTCGCGCCCCTGGTCCTCGACCGCCCGGGGGTCGCCTGGACGTGGAACGTGGCGGTGGGCGCGGTGGTGACGGTCGCGGTGGGGTGGGCGGCGAGCCGCGTCACCCGGCGGTAGCGGGAGTCGCGATCAGAGCGGCCCCAGGTGTCGGTCTGCTCGAGGGGGTTTCGGAAGTCGTCTCGCCCGGCCACCAGCAGCACCGGCGCCGTGGCGCGCGGGGCGAAGGTGAGGGGGTCGGTCTCGCCGGGCTCCTCGCTCGTGGACAGGCCGCCGGCACCCAGCACCAGCGCTCGCAGCCGCGGCTTGAGAGCCGCGAACAGAGGCCGGCGTCGGCGCCCAGGCTGAGGCCATAGAAGCCGATGCGGTCGGCCTTAATGTCCGATCGGGTCTCGAGATAAGCGAGTGCCGGAGGCCGTGTTCGGGGCTCAGGGCTCTCGGGCTGGCCGGCTTCCTCAATCGATCCGCGGGCGGTTTCGATGTCAGTGGCCTTGCCGGCCGTGGCCGAGATAGCGAAGGCGGTTCAGGTCGGCATGGACGAAGACGCGTTGGATCTTGCCGTCGGCCACGGCCAGCAGGATGGCCGCGAACGGACGGTCGTCTCTCCAGAAGACCACCGCCGGCTGCCCGTTGAGCTCTCGCTGCTCGACGTCGAGCGCTGCGCCACGCGACGTCGCCGCCACGAAAGCGGCGATGTTCCCTGCGCCCTCGAGCGGCCGCCGGAGGTTGCGGAAGCGCCCGACTGCGCGGCCCTCGGACCGCCGTCCGTGATGAGCACGGGCGTCGGCCGCGAGCAGGTCCACGAGGCCTGCCACGTCGCCTGCGGAGGCCGCGCGCAGGAAGGCTTCCAGCAGCTGCTGGTGCTCCTCGCGTGACGCCGTGATCAGCCGGTCCTGAAGCTCGAGGCCAAGCCGGACCGATTCAAAACGTCCCCTGATCCGGGCCATTTTCGCGCGCGGTGGGAGGGAACACCCGCCCTTCCGATGCCCCTCCCACCGCAGACGACCCGGAGGCGTCTCGACTACTTGACCTTGGTCGCGGGTACGCGCACCACGTCCGTCTCGGCCACGATACCCTCGGTGGTCTTCGTGAGGTAAACCGCCCACACATCGAGCTCGCGCGGGCTCTCGATGATCACGTCCCCAAACCCGGTGGCCCCCCGGCCCCCCAGCACGGCAACTTGCTCGCAGCCCATCTGGAGCGCCCAGTCGGGCTCTAGGGTGTCGGACTGCCGAGCGCCGGGAGGCTTGGGCAGCTGATCGTCCTCCAGGGGTATGCCCTTCTTGGCGAAGGTGACCGCCTTCCGGTTGGGGTTGTGGACGTTGATGCTGGTGGTGACGTTGAGGCCGGCTACTTCACCGCCGCCCTCGCAGAGGGCCTTGACCGCGTAGACGAATCGCGCGCGATCGTTGCCATCGTTATCGTCATCGTCGTCGTCGCCATCGTGTGCCCAAATGCCCGGGAGGCCGAACCCCAGGCTCAGCCCCGCCATCAGCAGCGCTGCCGCTGCAGCCACTCGCACGAGCGTCGGTTTCATTGCTAACCTCCATACTGCAATTCCCCTTTTCGCGGATCGAGGCAGGGCGGAGACAGTCTCGTGCCCCAGAGAGGTACGGTCCATTTCCGGAGCTTGCTCTCCTTCCGCGAGGAGAACGTCGTTGGCAGCGCCCGGGGCGACACCTCACCCCGTTGCCCATTACGCGGTACCGGTGGGAATCCAAGGCCCAAGACGCTACGCCTCGGCTCCTGACGCTGTCAAGGCGACGCGACCCCTCAGAAGGAGACGGTCAGCGCTTGCGGGCGAGGGTGAGACCGTCCGCAAGAGGTAAGGATGACCGAGTCGACCCGGCGGTCGGCGGCCACGAGGTCGTTGAAGCGGCGGTCGGCGAGCGCCCGTCATCGAGGCTATGGGTGTCGAACGGCGGCCTTGGGCGCGTGCGCCGAGCTTCACGACTCGTCTCGCGGCGGCAGCTTCGCGACGAGCTTCGGATGCGCCACGAGACGATACGCCTGCTCGACGAGCCAGGCGACCGTGCCCCAGTCGGGCCGAGTGTCGAGCACCACGCCCACCCGGCCGCTGCCTCCCACGTAGGGCGGCCGGAAATAGCGCCTCGGATCCGACTTGATCAGCGCCTCCTGAGCGCCGAGCCCCGCGGGCAGCCACACCGAAACATGCGGCGCTCCGTGGTGGTGGTCGTCCAACATGGCGAACACCTTGCCCTTACCCGCGAACCAGGTTGGCTCGCCGTGCGACAGCCTCTCGTTGGCCTCGGGCAGGGCGAGACAGATCGCGCGCAGCCGAGCGAGCGGATGACGGCCGCCCGTCCTGCTGCGGCCACGGGTCTTGCCTCGAGCCATCCGGTCTCCTTCGTCGAACCGCGCCATTCTACGGTGAGGTCGCTAGCCGGCTGCCCCGGTCGCCGACGGCCGCGCCCAACAGGTAGGACGTGCCGTAGCTCCAGACGTCGGCGGCCTGGCCCAGCGCCGGCTGGATCGCGAGGCGCGGTGGTGACGGTCGCGGTCGGGTGGGCGGCGAGCCGTGTCCGGCGGGTAATGGGAGTCGCGATCAGAGGGGCCCCAGGTGGCGATCGAGCCAGTCGAGGGTCTCGCGCACCACCTCCTGCTGGCGCGGCGGCACGTGGCCGCCCTCGAACACGTAGTGGCGCTTCTGCCGTGATCCGAGGAGACGCATGAGCGGCTTCTGGGACTGCTCGAGGGGGTTTCGGAAGTCGTCTCGCCCGGCCACCAGCAGCACCGGCGCGGTGGCGCGCGGGGCGAAGTTGAGAGGATCGGTCTCGCCGGGCTCCTCGCCCGTGGACAGGCCGCCGGCAACCAGCAGGCGAGCCGCGTGGTCCCATGGCCCTCAGGGCGCCTCGATCTCCCGGCTCTCCTCGTCAACCGGCACGCGCACCACCTCGTGGACCGCCGGGGGGCTTGGCGGCTCGGGCGGGCTGAGGCCGAGGTGTTCGAGGGTTTTGGAGATGGAGACCGGTCGTGCAGATAGGCGATGATCCCGAGCTTGCCCCTACACTTCGCGCATGTGAGGGGACCGACGGCGAACAAGAGGGGATGTGTTCAACCCCCAGCCGGGCCAGGGCCTCGCCTACCTGCGTCAAAAGGGCCTTGTCCACCTTGCCTCCCGCCTTCGGCGTCTCGAAGGGCCAGCTCGCCCGGTCCGAGTAAACCGAAATCGGGATCCCCCACCATCACTCCCCTCAGGGCGGTCATGATGGCCTGGTTGCTCTCACTCGCCCACAGCTGCGCGTAGAGCAACCGCGAGGTCGCATCGTTGACCACCTGGATCAGGGTCTGCTTCGCCCCCGGCACCAGCGCCAGCCACTCGTGAAGGCTCCCGTCGATGTGCAGCATCTCCCCTAAGCAGGCCTTCCCTTCCCGCTTCATCCGGTGCCGGCCCCGTGCCCGACCCTTCTTCAGGAGTCTCGCCCCCTGGAGAATCTGCCTCACGAGGCTGTAGGACAACTTCACCCCGTGCCGCCGCACCGTCTGATAGAAGTGCCGCCCGTTGAAGCCCCGGTACCTCTCCCGGCGGCGCGAGGCGGTCGGGCCACAGTAGGGGGCCCTGGCCGCTCGCTCGTTTCACGATGACGTGCGCCAATGGCCCTTTCAGGCCTCTCGTATTTCGTGTCGAGATAGAACGGCACTCGGCTCCCACCCTGTGGCTCCCATATTGGCTCAGCTGCAGTCATGCTGACAGCAGCTGAGCCGTCCGCATCATTGACGCCGGGAGTTCCTCGGGTTCTTCATTCAGCGCCACCCGCGAGCCAAACGGAACCTGTCGTCCGTCTCGTCCGGCGAGACCGCGGGGTCAGAGAGGGGGCATCAAATGAGATCGGTGTTCGTGACGGCGCTGGCGCTCCTGTGCATGCAGGCGTCTGCGCAGGCTCAGAGCCAGGGTGTCATTACTGGCTGTATCGCTTCGGCAACCGGGAGCTTGTACGCGGTGCGGGAAGGATCGACGCCGGCGTATGCGTGTCAGAAGAAGGACACGCCGATCAGCTGGAACAAGGCCGGACAACAAGGCCCTCCTGGCACGTCCATTCCCCCACTGCTCGAGGTCCCGGTTAACTGCGGCTCGTCAGGCACAGGCATCAACGCCGCTCTTGCTCGGCAGGCAGACAAGCTGATCGTGTCGATCAGTGGTAACTGCACAGAAGACGTTGTGATCACTCGCGACGACGTGACGCTCCGAGGCGTCGGCACGGACCCCACGATCACCGCGTACCGCTTCAACGACGGCGGCATGCGGATCCAGGGAGCCCAGCGTGTCGTTCTGCGGGACCTCACGGTGACGGGAGGGGGCGTCGCGAGAGTTGCGCTTTGGGTCGACGGCGGTGCCTCTGTAAGCGCCTACAACCTGAAGATCACGGGCGCCCGCAATGGTCTCGACGTCAATGCCAACTCGTGGGTGAGCGTGGCGCACTCCGAGATCGCGGACAACAGCTTGATCGGGGTCGGGGTGAGCTACGGTACCGTGGGTATCAGTGATAGCTCGATCATCGACAACCGCACTTACGGGCTGTTCTTGGAGGGCGCAGTGGCATTGCTCTCCAGAACCACTGTCACTGGCGGAAGTGCCGCGATCTATAACAGCGTGGCGGCGTTCCAGCAGTGCACACTCGAGCAGTACATGGCTGTGGCGTTCAGCCGTGTGGAGGTGGCTGCGAGCCTCGTGACTGGCCGCCTCGACTTCACCGCTGGATCCGCCGCCATGGTGGTCGATACCACCATCCATGGCAGCATAGGGGCGCAGGGTGGGTCGGCCGTGGGCCTGGGAGGTCCCGTGACAATCGATGCTGGGGGGCAACCCGGCATTTCTCTCAGCGACACCAGTACAGCGGGTGCGGCGCGCGAGACGCTGCTGACCCTGACGAGCAGCGCTCAGTTTGGGATCTTCTGTGCGCCACTTCCCTCTGTATCCCAGATCACTGGAGGGCTTGTCTTCACCGGGTCTACAAACTGCCCGTCTTCAAGCCAATAGGGACCTAGAGGACTGCGGCACGGCGGCGTCAGGCAAGGAGCATAGACGGCGGCAGCGCTCCACATCGAGTGACCGCTGACTGGGCCGGCCGTGCTAGTCCGGGCGCCGGCCCAGCCGTGCGCCTAGACCTGGCTGGGTTGCCCGCCCAACTCGTGCAGCAAGGCCCAGGCTTCTTCTTCTTCGTGATCCCTGAAGGTGGCGACAAGTTCAAGCGGAGGCGCTGCCGGCGTATCGTCACGGGCGAGGCAGCGGACGCGACGGTCGGGCGTGGCGTAGATGTAGAGCCTGCGTGCAGCGTAGCGCCGGCCGCAGGATCCGCGAGACAGGACGGTTCCTCACCCGTCACACTCACGCACGCGCGTTCCTGGATCCGTGCCGAGACTGGGTCGATCGGCGTGTTACCCCGACGTTACCCCGGAGCAAGAAGGCGTTTCGGGGCTCCTCCAAATTCTCAGTAAGTTATTTGATTGGTGGACCGCACGGGGCTCGAACCCGCGACCTCCTGATTGCGAATAAGACCGAGGGGGAGTCTCAGCCGGCCCCAGAAGGCCTAAGTCCATCTCCCGACGAGAAGAAGCCCGAGGACGAGACCCGCTGAAACCTGCACAGACGGGAGGGAATGGTGGCAACGCGGTAGCAGGTTGCCGGCTCCCAGGCTGAGGCCGGGTCAAGCGCTAGAGCCCGAAGGCGACGCCCCAACTGAAGAGCGCGGATGCGCCCGCGTGGCCCGAGACCCGCCACAGCACGCCGAGGGTCAGGTTGACGCGGACGACGGACAGGTCGGCTCGGTCGGGACGACGGTGTGCAGCAACGACCACCCTGGGCCTCCTCGTCTCAACCTCCCGCAGAGTCTGAATCCACTCCGTCCGCTTCGCGTGGTCGGTGGCCCCAACGTGGACGTGGACGTCGTTGTAGGCGATGTCTCCTGCGATCACCGCTGAGAGCTCGGGCACGTACAGATAAGTGGTGCCTGCGGTCCGGGTCGTGGAGCACGTCTTTCCGCAGGAGCTTCAAGGCGACGGTCCGGGCGAGGCGCGTGTCCCGCGCGCGGTAGAGGACGCCCATTCCTCCTTCCCCGAGCTTCTCGAGGATCTCGTAACGGCCGATCGACGGCAGGGGTTCCACGATCCTGGGAACGATAGCACTCTTGGTCGCCGCACCCGGTGCGGGGGTTGGGATCAAGACGGCAAACGGCCGTCAGTAGAGGAGGGCGGGCTCCCTTTCGGCCCGCCAGCGCTCGATGGCCGGGGCCTCGGCGGCGAGGATGGCGTCGACATCGTCGCCGCGCTCGAGCGCCGCGCGGACGGCCCTGGTGCCGGAGAGCGTGTCGAGCCAGGCTCCCTCGCGCGTCCACGCGAACTCGCGATGCCTGCGGAGGGCCACGAGAAGCCGCAGGCCGAGGGTCCAGGGACGCGCCGCGGCCCGGTCGGTGACCCGCACGCGGAGGCCGCGGCAGGCCACACCGAGGTGCTTCGGCTGCGGCGCCGCCGCGGAGGCTGCGGGTGTGAAGCTCGTCGGTTCGAGGGCGAAGCCGGCGCCCCGGGCCTCGCGCGCGACCGCCTCGGACTTCATCCACGGCGCGCCGATAAGGAGGAACGGCGCCTCCGTGCCTCGCCCCTCGGAGACGTTCGTGGCCTCGAGGAGGCACGTGCCGGGGTAGGCGAGCGCCACCTCGGGGCTCCGCAGGTTGGGAGAGGGGTTGACCCAACGCCGGCCGGTGTCCTCCCACGCCATCGACCGCCTCCAACCGCGCATCGGGACCACCGTCAGCCGGGCCGGCCGCGCGCGCCGCGCGTTGGCGAGCCGGGCCATCTCGCCGAGGGTCAGGCCGTGCACGAGCGGCCCGGGGGCGAGCGACACGAGGCTCGTCGGCATGCTCGCGTCCCTTTCCGGACCTTCGACCCGCTCGCCCCCCAGCGGGTTCGGGCGGTCGAGCACCACGAGCTCGATCCCCGCCTCCGCCGCCGCCTCCAGGCACAGGAGCATCGTCGAGACGTAGGTGTAGAAGCGAACACCGGCGTCCTGGAGATCGACGACGAGGGCGTCGAGCCCGGCGAGGTCCTCCGCCGTTGGCTTCTGCTCGGCCC
>Ga0209641_10002447_pt1 | contig 15979 bp, 6 predicted proteins | sample RifCSP16_1_FD_184022 | JGI IMG/M metagenome (GOLD analysis project Ga0209641, IMG submission 184022) | Soil microbial communities from Rifle, Colorado - Rifle CSP2_sed 16_1 (SPAdes) (version 2) | ecosystem: Environmental > Terrestrial > Deep subsurface > Rock core/Sediment | place: Rifle...
GCCCTCGGGTCGCACGGGATGGGAGCCCTCGAAGGCGATGCGGACGAGCACGCCTCGGGACGACGAGGATTCGAGCGGGGAGGAATCCGGTGACCGCACATCCATCGGCGCCGGGATTGGTGCGGACGTGCGCTCCACGATCTTGACGAGGACGGCGCTCTCCGCGAAGCCCACCTGGACGTCCCCGGAGGTCGTGTAGAAGAAGATGTCGGGGCGATGCAGCTGACCCTGGTTCTCCACGAAGTCCGCTGTCGCGGGGTACCGGAAATCCTTCTTCACGGCTCCGGGCAAAGAGATCGGCCACCGTGGCGACCCCAGATCCCCGACGTCCGCGGGCGGACCCGCCAGGGCTTGGGACGAAGGGAGGATGACCATCGCCGCCAACACCGCCAAGGCGACGACCGATGCGGCTCGCAACCCCTCGCCCTCCCTCTGGTGCATGTGTGTTACCCCCTATCAAGGCATGCCGCCGTCCTCGCGCGGCTCCGACACGTCTGCAGCCCCCTCTCCCGGCTCGGCCCAGATCTCCTCCTCTTCGGCCTCTTCCTCCGGTTGGCCTTCCCCTTCCTTAGCCGGCTTCTTCCGCCGGCGCGCCCGCAACCCCCTCTCTCGGATCGGTGCGAATCTCCTGGCGGCCGCCGCGAGAAGGGAGAGAACGCCGACGAGGGCGAGTGATGCGAGCATCGTGGGGTCCTGGGGCGGCGAGGACGCGGGCTCGACGACGATGGTGACGGTGCCCGACGCGGACGCCTCCGTGCCGTCGCTCACGATCAGGGAGAACACGTACGTCCCGGCGGCCGTAGGGGTGAACGTCGGCGTCGCGCCAAATGCGCTCGACAGGGTCACGATCAGCCCGCCAGTCTGCGTCCACGCGTACGTGAGCGGGTCGCCGTCCGGGTCGGCGCTGAGGGTCCCGTTCAAGGTCACGAGCGCGCCCACGTTGACGGACCGCTGGTCCGGCCCCGCGTCCGCAGTCGGGGGGCGGTTCACCACGTCCACCGTGACCTCGTCGACGTTCGTCCCGCCAAATCCGTCGTTCACGGTCAGGCCGAATACGTACTTGCCCGCCGCCGCCGGGGTTAGGGTGGGCGTGGCTGTGCTCGCGCCCGCGAGGGCGATCGCCTTACCGGCCGTCTGGGTCCAGCGGTATGTGAGCGGGTCCCCGTCGGGGTCGCTCGATCCGGTCCCGTCGAGGGTGATCACCGCCCCGCGGAAGACGCCGACCTGGTCCGGCCCCGCGTCCGCGGTCGGGGCGGCATTCGTGGCGGTGACGACCACCTCATCCATTGCCATGCCCCCGAAGCCGTCGTCCACGGTCATGAGGAAGGCGTACGTGCCGGGCGCGGGCGGCGTGAAGCTCGGCATCGCCGCCGTGGGGTTCGCGAGCGTCCAGCCCGCGCCGCTCGTGGGGGTCCAGGCATAGGTCAGGACGTCGTTGTCTGGGTCTCTGGACAGCCCCCCGTCCAGCGTCACGAGGGTCCCCTTGGGCACGTTCTGGTCCGGCCCTGCGTCCGCGGTCGGGGCGCGGTTCACGACGTCCACGATTACCGCGTCCGTGTCATTCGCACCCATCCCGTCGTCGACGGTGAGGACAAAGGAGTAGGGGCCGAGGGCCGTGGGGGTGAACGTCGGGTTCGCCGTATTCGCGCCCGTCGGCGCGACGGCCGGACCTGCGTTCTGCTTCCAAGAGTACGTGAGCGAGTCCCCGTCGGGGTCGCTCGATCCAGTCCCGTCGAGGGTGACCGCCACCCTACGGAACACGCCGGGTCGATCGAATCCCGCGTCCGCGGTCGGCGGGCGGTTCAGCACGTCGGGGGCGTCGGCGGGCGGGGCGGGCCAGTCCGTCGCCGCAAGCTTCGTTGCGTCGGTCGCGGTGAAGTCGAAGGTGTAGTCGGTGCCGCGGGGGGCGAGCGTGGTTGTGTAGGTGTACCACTTCCCGTCGCTGACGTCCGCATCGAGTGGATCGACCTCCGCCATCGTGAAGGGGCTGTCGGCGATCTCGACGCCGCCCTTCCGGATGTGCACCCTGGGGTCGCCCGCCAGGGGGGCATCGCCGTCCGCGTCCGTGTAGTTGACCCGGTAGTTGTAGAGGGTGGCCATCGTACCCGCCTCCGGGTCAAGACCGTCCGCGACATAGTTTGGCTCGCCCGTCGCGGAGAGGAAGGGCATCACACTAGGAACGAGAGTCAACTTCGCCACGAAGGCGTCGTCCCCGCCGTTGTAGGTCGTGTCGTAGGCTCCGGGGGTCGTGGGGAACTCCGTGGCGGCGTCACGCGTGTCGCCGGTCACGTAGGCGGCGCCCGAGGCGTCGACGGCGATCTCATAGCCCCAGTCGCCTGAGCTCCCGCCGAGGAAGGTCGAGTAGAGAAGAGCACTCCCGCTCGCGTCGAGGTTCGCCACGAAGGCGTCGCAGGCGCAATAGGGAAAAGAGCCGCCGTTGTGCGTCGTGTCGTAGGCTCCGGGCGTCGTGGGGAAGTCGGTGAAGTCGTCAACCGTGTAGCCGGTGACGTAAGCGGCGCCCGAGGTGTCGACAGCGATCCCGTTGCCTTCGTCACCTGAGCGCCCGCCGAGGAAGGTCGCGTAGAGAAGGCTGCTCCCGCTCGCGTCGAGCTTCGCCACGAAGGCGTCGAACCAGCCGTTGTGCGTCGTGTCGTAGGCGCCGGGCGTCGTGGGGAAGTCCATGACGTCCTCGGACGCGGAGCCGGTCACGTAGGCGGCGCCCGAGGCGTCGACGGCGATTCCGTTGCCCCCGTCAAGCGAGCTCCCGCCGAGGAAGGTGGCGTAGAGGAGCGTGCTCCCACTCGCATCGAGCTTCGCCACAAACGCGTCATAGTAGCCGTTGAACGTCGTGTCGTAGGCCCCGGGCGTCGTAGGGAAGTCCGTGTCGGAGTCCGTGCCGCCGGTCACGTAGGCGGACCCAGTGGCGTCGACGGCGATTCCCGAGCCTCTGTCCTCCCAGCTCCCGCCGAGAAAGGTCGAGTAGAGGAGGGCGCCCCCGCTCGTGTCGAGCTTTGCCACGAACGCGTCCCAGAAGCCGCCGTTGTGCATCGTGTCGTAGGCCCCGGGGGTCGTGGGGAAGTCCGTGATGTCGTCAACCGTGTAGCCGGTCACGTAGGCGGCGCCCGAACTGTCGACGGCGATCGCAAGGCCCTCGTCATAACCGCTCCCGCCGAGGAAGGTCGAGTAGAGAAGAGCGCTCCCGCTCGCATCGAGCTTCGCCACGAAGGCGTCGTCCCCGCCGTTGTAGGTCGTGTCGTAGGCTCCGGGGGTCGTGGGGAACTCCGTGGCGGCGTCACGCGTGTTGCCGGTCACGTAGGCGGCGCCCGAGGCGTCGACGACAATTCCGTAGGCCAGGTCCCATCCGCTCCCGCCGAGGAAGGTCGAGTAGAGAAGAGCGCTCCCGCTCGCATCGAGCTTCGCCACGAAGGCGTCGTTGCCGCCGTTGTGCATCGTGTCGTAGGCCCCAGGCGTCGTGGGGAAGTCCGTGCTGCCGCTATCCGTCGCGCCGGTCACGTAGGCGGCGCCCGAGGCGTCGACGGCGATTCCGGTGACCGCGTCATATCCACTCCCGCCAAGGAAGGTCGAGTAGAGGAGGGGGTCGATGACGAGGTCCCCCGTCCCGTCCCATCCCGAGCAGGCGTAGCCCACGGTACTCTCCGTGAGCTGCCGGAGGGAGCAGTCCACGGGGCGGCCGCTCGCCTGCCAGGCCGCGGGGAGATTGTCGCGGAGGGGGCCGAGGCTCGTCTCCGCGGAGAGGCCCCGGGGGGTCACCGCCAATCCGGTGGCGCCCTCGTAGGCGAACGCGATGTCCGCGAGGTCCGCCCCGGGATGGGCCACGAGGTCGTACTTCACCCCGCCGGACGAGGGGCGGTAGACCACGTCGATCCCGTCCCACGCGTTCTCGTACACGACCTCCGCGTAGGTCCGGACGCCCGTGCGCCAGCGGGCAGGATCGTCACCGAGGAAGAAGTTCGCGCGGTGGGGGAGCTCCCCGCGGGCCTGGGGGAGGACGGCGTTCGCCCCCTCGAAGGTGATTCGGACGAGGTGACCCCGAAGGGGCGGGAGGTGCTCGACGGGCGCGGGGAACGCAAGCCTGTGCAGGGGATCGGGGTCGTCGCGGGGCGGGCGCTCTCGGAGGTTCACTAAGACGGCCTTGGCGGCAAACCCCACGGAGACACCGCCGCCGCGGGCGTAGTAGAGGACCTCGGGGTTCCCGACCTGGCCCGCGTTCTCCGTGAAGAAGTCGGACGGCGCACGCAAGGAGGGCGTGGTCCGAGATGCTGATTGGGACGGGCTGTACCCGTTCCCGTACTCCGCGACGTCGATCCGGAGCACGTCGAGCGCCATCGTCCCCTGGATGGTGTCGTCGGGCGTGTCCGCCTGGTCGTCCCACACGCGGACGACGGGCGCCCCGCCGTTCCGCTCCGCCGCGCTCAGCGTGTAACTCGAGAAGGAGAGGTCGGAATCCGACGTGCACGTGTACGCGGTCACCCAGTTCGTTGGCGGGTTCCCGCCCTGTCCGACCTGCACGAGGACGTTCTCCACCCCCGGGTTCAGCCGCTGGCACTCGACGACGAGGGTCCACCGGTCCCCTGCGAGCGGCACGCCCGACCACGCGAAGCGCACCTCAAGTGCGTACTCCGCGTTGTACACCGCGTCAATCGTCGCCTGCATCTGCGTCGCCCGGTTGTTCGGCGAGCAGTCCACGCATCGCGTCGCGATGCGGAGGTCGTCGATGTCCGTCGAGGTCCACTCCGAGCCGGAATTGGGGTTCGCGTTCATCGTGCGGGAGTACCGGACGTACGAGGTCGTGGTCGCCTGCGTCGCGCCGTTGTGGTAGGACAAAGCACCGACCTTCGCGTCGATCGAGACCGAGGCGGAGGACGAGCTCACCTTCCTGGCCACGGACGAGGCGACGACCGTGAAGTCGTCGACGTCCGCCGCGTCGTTCCATCTCGGGTTCGCGAGGGTGACGCCCACGCGGCTCCCCTTCTTGGTCCCCTGGCGGCACGTCGCGTCGGAGTCGTGCGTGTCCGCGCCGTCGTCGAGCTCGTCCCACGGAGAGGCGTCGGTGGAGCAGCCCGACGCGGACCACCCGCTCACGTCCGTCCCGTCCGGCAGGATCACGACGCCGATCTGGTCCGCAGGGCTCCGGTCGACCTCGCGGTACGACCATCGGACATCGTCCGGCGAACCGAGGTTTGTCCATGTCGAGCCGCAGTTCACACCCGTCTGCGTCGCGTTCGTGAGCGTCTGAGAGGACGGGAGGTAAGTGTTCGACGGTAGGGAGTTCAGGACGGTCACGTCCACGGTGTCCCACGAGGTGCTCGCCTGGAAGCGATTCGCCCAGACGCTCCAGTAGGAGCCGTCCCACTGCCCCCACACAGCCATCACGTTCCCTGCTGCGTCGACGGCCAGTTCAGGGAGCCCCGCATCTCCTGGGGCCGTCTCGAGAACCGCTGCCGCGCCCGAACAAATCCCGAGGGGGTCTCGGTTCCCCCAGATGCTGTTGCTGACTCCGTCCCACTCGAGCCAGGCCCCGACCGCGTTGCCGCCAGGATCAACCACTACCTGAGACCCCACCCCCCACGAAACGTTGCCCGAACCGGCATCGAGTGGGAGAGGGACTCCCCAGCCGGCTCCTGTGACGTGGCGGCTCGAATAGATGCGAGAAATGGCGCCATCCAACCCGTGCCACACCGCGATCGCGTTCCCGGCCGGGTCGACGGCGACCTTAGGAAAATAGGCACCCAGTCCCGCGATGCGGGCGGGAGTCTCCCAGCCAACCCCGGCGACAAACCGCCTGGCCCAGATCCCGTCGGACTGGGTCCAGGTGACAACCGTGGTCCCCGCGTTCGCGGCAACCAAGGGCAGACCCACGCACCAAACCCACCCGGAACCCACGGGAGCTCCCCAACCGGCCCCGGGGACGTAGGACCTAGCCCAAATCTCATCGTAATCGTCCGGACAATATCCTGCCGCCCAGGCGACGACCGCGGTTCCGGTGTCATCGAGAGAGACTGAGGGATAGAAATTAAAATCACCGAGCGTACCTGAGGAGATCGGAGAGCCCCAGCCGACTCCGGGGACGTAGTAGTTCGACCAGACCTCGTCAGGGCCGTAATGGCGCCACGATGCCACCGCGTTTCCGGCCGCGTTGACAGCGAGAACGGGCCAATCCGCGTCGCCCAGGTCCATTGGGACTGCCGTCCCCCAGCCGGCCACGGGCTCGAAGCGGTTAGTCCAGATACCGTAGCCGGAGTTCGGGTTCACCTCGATCCACAAGGCGAACGCGTTCCCGGCCGCGTCGACGGCGATGCTTAGGTCCTCGGGGTACCTGAAGAATGCGTCCCCCGTGCCCGTCCCAATCAAGGACGCGCCTTCCCAGCCGGTTTCGACAACGTACCGGTTCGCCAAGACGCTGGTATGGGAACCATCCCACTGAAACCACAACGCAACCGCATTCCCCGCACGATCGACCGCGACCCGCGGCCAGCTGGCTTCCTCCGGGCGCGACTCGATGGGCGTCGCGACATCCCAGCCGACCCCGAGGACGTAGCGGTTCGCCCAGACGCTGTTGGCGGCCCCCTCGGATTGAGCCCACACCGCAATCGCATTCCCTGCCGGGTTGACGGCGACATCCGGGCCTCCCGCGTCCCCGGCGCCCCCCTCGATCACGTCAGCTCCGCCCCACGCACTGGAGCCATCCTCGACCGTCAGCTGGAACCTGTGCACGCCGGACTGCGTCGGGACGAAGGAGGCCACCGGCGTCCGGGCGTTTCTCAGGGTGACGGACGGTCCGGAGATCTGACTCCAGCCGTACGTGAGCGGGTCCCCATCCGGATCGCTGCTGCCGCTGCCATTCAGGGTGACGACCGCGCCCGGGAGCGCCTGCTGGTCCGGGCCCGCGTCCGCGGCTGGCGGCGCGTTCATGGGGTCGGGATGGGGGGGAGATGAAGAGATCGCGTCGTCCGGACGATAGCCCGCGACCGAGGAGCCCCCACCGTCCGCCGAGCTCGTGAGGACTTGGGACGACGGGGTGAGTACCATCACCGCCAAGACTGCTAACGCTACGACCGATGCAAATCGCAACCCCTCGCCCTTCATTCGGTGCATGTGTGTTCGCCTCCTATCGATGCGTGCCGCCGTTCACGGGATGAAGTTCTGCGCCTCCGGCAGCGGCAGCACGATCGGGACCTCGAAGAACCCCGTCGGCGTCGGGTGGATCACGACGACGCCGTCGCTCGCGAGGAACTGCGCCGCCTGCTCTTGCGCGCCCCGCGAAATGGCGGCGAAGTACGCGTCGGTGACGACTCCCTGGGTCAGGAACGGGTGGGGGTTCTTCCGCGCCGCCGTCAAGCAGGGATTGGCGGCGCACGCGAGGTCGTGGCGGTAGTACGTCGTCTGCGCCTCGAGGCCTCCGGCTCGGACCACAGCGCTATTGGTGGGATTCGGCACGGTCTGGTCTCCCTTCGCCATCTGGATGAGAACGCCTCGAACGCGGGCGTCATCGTCTTCGTCGTCCCCGTCGTCATCGTCCCAATCGTCATCGTCGCGACCCTCGTCGTTCTGGGGGACCGTCCGGAGGTGCTGGGCGTAGGGGACCGCATCACTGGATTGCATGGCCCACTCGCTCCGGTCGATGTACTCCTGGATCGCGATCGCCCCGACCACGGTGTTGACGAGCGGCGGCTGATCTCGGAGCGGGAGGTTCTCGTTGAACGCGAGCGGATTCGCGCCCCCCACGTTGATCAGCGAGGGCGTCCGCGCCGCGAGCACGGCCCCGAGGATGTTCCGGCCCTGCACGTTCCCGAACCGCCGGAGGTCGACGAACGGGCCGCCGGGAGCGTTCAGGACGCTCGCCCGGAAAGCAGGTTCGAGCCCCACGAGTGGGGCCCCGAACTGTGCGCCGAACGACCAGCCGAGGAAGTACATCCGGTCCCCGTCCAGGTCCGGAGCGCCGTCGCCGTCCACGTCCATGCCGAGCTGGACCGCGCGGGCGAGGACCATGTGGTCGATGATCGTCTGCTTCGTGGCGTCGCGACGACCCATCAGCAGGAACGGAGCGGGGGGGTCATCTCCCTCCTGAGGGCCGATGATATTGTTGCCGTCGGCGTCGACACCGCGTCCGCCCGCGAGGAACGTGATTGCGGAGTTGTCCAGCATTGTCACGCGGTTCATGCCCAGCGGACCGCGCCCGCGAGCGACGGGATTCATCGTCATGGTCGCGATGCCGTACTTGGCGAGGGTGGGCGCCAGCAGGGTCGGGAACTCCTCCTTGTTGTTGTTGCCTCCCATCCCGATCATCGCCACGGGCCAGCCGTCCGCCGGCATCGGCCCCGAGGGCAGCTGGAGGTTGAAGTAGAGGTCCCCCGTGCCCATGACGGGCGGCACGCCGACCTCGGTGCCGACGATGTTGAACGTCGCATCGGGTCGCAGGAAGCTCGGCGAGGCGACGCGTCCGTACGCGATGGATCCTACGGCACCCGGGACGAACGCGAAGGCGTTCATGTTGATGTTGACCGTCGTGAACGCGGGGGGCGAAACTCCGGTGTGTTGAATGAACGCGATCGCCTTGACGCTCGGGAGGGAGAACAGGGTCCGCGCTCCTCCCGGTCCGAGACCGAAGTCTGCCACGGGGGCGGGGAGCGAGCGCACGTAGTCGCGGATCCGCGACATGGCGCCCGTGATGGACTGCGTTGTGAACACGCTCGCGACCGCGATGTCATGTTTCGAGATGCCAGCGTGGCGCGCGGCATCCAAGGCGTCCTCGATCGCCTCTCGGTAGCGATGGCTTCTCCGATCTCCGAATCCGCGGTCGTCATCGTCATCATCGTCCTCCTCATCGTCGTTTGACTCACCGCGAAGGAACGCAGCGAACTCTGGACTCTTCCCCACAGGGTTGCCCGAGGCGTCGAGCACGCCGGTGGTGACGATGAGGGCGTGGCGCGTGGCCTGTGCCAGGAGCTGATCCGGCTCGACGAAGAGGGTCATGGTCGCGGGGTCCCACACGATCCAGTTGATCCCGATCCTCGCCACGTCGTTGTCGTCGCCGTTCCCTCCCAAGCGGTCGTCATCGCCGCTGTTCCGTGTATCGTCGTCATCAATTGCCAGCAGAACGACGGTATCGGAGGTCACCGACGACGGGTCGATCGCCTCGCTGAACGGGACTGCGATCCGGGGCTGGAGGTTGAACCCATCGAGCGTGTTGAGGACGTCGATGTCCTGGCAGTCGGAAGGACGCACCGTGCAGTCCGGCTTGGGCAGCGCGACGCGCACATCTGTAATCTGGGATCGATCCCGGACCGTCCACAAGTCACTCGGGAACGGGGACGTCTCCATCGCCCCCAGATCGAACAGGGGGTATCCGCCCCCATGTCCCACGCCGTACACGTTCGCACCGCTCAGGAGAGCCGGGATCATCAGGGCGCCCAAGATCCACGCGGCCCACAAAGGGCGACCGAATAAGACTCCCTTCGAACCCTCCTTCCCTCGCTCACCCCTCCACACCGAAGCCGTTTCGACCGAGTCGGACATTGCAATCGCCAACCCATGCTGCGGTGGAGGGGATGAAGGAGTGTGGCCACGGTGTGGCCACGCCGACTTATCGACTCAGTCGCGCGTCTGGGCGCGAGAGGCGCTACATGGACCGGTCGGATGAGGGCCCGACGGACAGTCGGGACTCCGAACTCCTGACCATCCGGATCGACTCCGATCTCCTCCGGAAGGTCCGGACCAAGGCCTCGGACCTGGGCATGGACGTGTCCGCGTACGTGCGATGGTGCATCATCACGGGCGCCTCCCTCTCCGACCTCAACGCCTTCATCCGTTCCAAGATGAGCCGAGGGCCCTAGCAGATGGAGTCCTAGGCGTCGCGGCGCCCAACCTAGGGAGTCATGAGGAGCACGGGAGGTCCGAAAGTATTACGGCATCCCACGGAGATGGGCGGTCTCCGGGGAGGGATACCCGAGATGGACCTGCAGGCTCCGATGGTCGGGAGGGAAACTGAGTTCCGTCGGCTTGCCAGACACCTGGACGCCGCGGTCGCGGGCCGTGGCAGCCTCGTCCTGATCTCCGGGGAGGCCGGCATCGGGAAGACGCGGCTTGTCCAGGAGCTCAAGGCGCTTGCCGCCTCGAGAGGCGTGCACGTCCTCTCCGGCTATGGCCTGTTCGAGTCCATGACCCCGTACATGCCGTTTCGAGAGGTGCTTCGTAGCGGCGGACTTGAGCACCTGTTTGCGGAAAACTCGCCTCGCGTCGAGGCCGCATACATCGTCACGCGCACGGGAATCCTCGTTAAGGCGGCCTTGCGGGAGGAAGCGCGACTGGACCCGGACCTGTTCGCCTCGATGCTCCTGACGGTCGGCCGTTTCGTCCAGGAATCGCTGTCGAAGCTCGGGGGGACGGAAGAACCTGGAGCGCTCACCCGGCTAGATTACGGCGGCCACTCAATCCTGCTCGATCGCGGCCCCAGCGCGTACATCATCGCGCTCGTCGCCGGGCGGGAGAACGAGTTCCTGGCCCGCGACATGGGCGAGGCGGTCCTGCGAGTCCACGAAGCGTACGGTCGCGTTCTCGAGACGTGGGACGGAGACGAGGAACGGGTCCGCGGGATCGAGCGATCCCTAGCACCCTTGTTGTCGCGCCACGACGGCGTCCGCTACGGGGAGGCAAACCCGCAGGGGCGGAGGAACCTCCTGTTCGAGAACGTCTCTCTCGGCCTCGCCAGAAGGGCGGAGAACGGTCCGATCCTCCTGTGCATCGAGGATCTCCAGTGGGCGGACCCGTCCACGGTGGCCCTCCTGCACTACGTCGCCAGGAACACGCGGACGTGCGGGATTTGCATCATCGGCACGTATCGACCGGAGGACCTTTCATCGGAAGGCGGGACCCCTCACCATCTGGTCGACGCGATGCAGCGGATGGAGCGCGAGGACCTTCTCGACGTCGTGGAACTCCGCCGGTTGCCGGCCCCGGACACCGCCAAGGTTCTGAGTTCCGTCCTTGGCGGCGGAACCGTACCCGAGGAACTTGCACGACGCATGCAGGAAGACACGGAAGGAAACCCGCTGTTCATCGTGGAACTCTTGAACCTCATGCTCGAAGAGGGGTGGCTCCGGAGGGACAACGGGGGCTGGTCCGCAAGCGTCGATGTCCGCGAGGTCGACGTCCCCCGCAGAGTCCAGGCCGTCATTGAACGACGTCTCGGCCGGCTTGGCGACGTGGAACGACAGATCCTGGACGTCGCAGCGACGAACGGAGAGGAGTTCACGGCAGCGATCGTCGCTTCTGCCCTCGACCTCTCGTCGGTGGAGATCCAGCCCGCCCTCCGCGCCCTCGAGCACCGGCATCGCCTGGTTCGGGCGCAGGACGACCGGTATCGGTTCGACCACGTCAAGATCAAGGAGGTCCTTTACGACGGCCTGCCCTCTGAGTTCCGGTCCCGGTGTCACGGGCTGGTCGCGTCTGCGATGGAGGCGCAGTACGAGGACCGCCTAGACGACGTGGCGGGAGAGGTCGCGTTCCACTACTACCGATCTGAAGATCGAGCGAAGGCCGTCCCATACCTGCTCAAGGCGGCGGAGAGGGCGGCGAAACAGTATGCGAACGCGGAAGCGATTCGGTTCTACACCGAGGCGTTGGAGCTGGAGTTGGACGCGGAGAGGAGGTGGGAAATCCTCGCAAGTCTCGGCTCCGCGTACGAGCTGATCGGGGAGTACGGGAAAGCTCTCGAATCTTACATGAGTGCCCTTGAGTTGGCTGCGGGCGAGAAGAGAGCCGTCACCTTGTCGAAAGTGGCGAGGGCTCTCTATCTGAAGGGCGACTTCGAACAGTCCATGAAGCGGGGACTTGAGGCCCTAACGTTCGTGGCGGGAAGGAATGACGAGGCGGAAGCCGATGCCCTCTCCCAAATCGGCAAGGTGGAATGGAGCCGAGGAGAGTATGCGGGAAGCCTAGAGCACCATACGAAGGCCTTGGAAATTCGAGAGAGAATCGGGGACCGCAAAGTCATCGCAGCATCGCTTAACAACATCGGCATCGTGCATCACTACCGCGGCGAGTACGACGCGGCTTTGGAGCACCACACGAAGAGCTTGGGCATCAGGGAACGGATCGGGGACCAACAGGGGGTCGCCCTGTCACTGAACAACATCGGCATCGTGCATGCTGAACGGGGCAGCTACGACGACGCATTGGAGTACTTCACAAGGTGCTTGGACCAGGCGGAAAAGATGGGGGACCGGCAGACCATCGGGATAGCGCTGAACAACATAGGCTCGTTGCAGCTCGACCGCGGGAACTGTGGTCCTGCATTGGAGTATCACACGAGGTGCTTGAAGGTGGTGCAGAAGATCGGGGACCTGCAGGGAATTGCGATGTCGCTGGACAACATCGGCGGCGTGCACGCCGAACGAGGGGACTTCGATGTGGCGTTGGAGTACTTCGCGAAGGGACTGGTACTCCGAGAAAAGATCAGGGACCAGCGTGGCATCGCGTCATCCTTGTACGGCTTCGGCCTCGCGCATCGCGGCCGCCGGGACTATGGCGCGGCCCTGGCGTGCCTCGAGAGAGGCCTTGCGATATCGCGAAGCATTGGCGCGCGAAAGGAGGAGAGCAAGTCGCTTTCCCTTCTCGCAGACGTGGAACTCAGAAGAGGGGAGCATCAGAGGGCAGCAGACCTATGCGACACGGCGCTCTCCGTTGCCACCGCAATCGGCGGACGCAGAACGATCGCCGAGTCAAGAAGGGTCCTTGGAACGATCTTTCGAGAACGCAAGATGTGGCCGGAATCGATCGAGAACTTTGAGCGGAGCGTCCATATCTATCAGGAAATTCACCATCCAATCGGCCAGGCACGGTCTTGCTACGAATTCGGCCTGATGTGGAAGGAGAAGGGCAACCCTCCAGACGCGGTCAAGTATCTAGCCGAAGCGATCGAGATCTTCGCGAAATTGGGACTGGAGCGGGAGCTCACGAACGCGCGAGCGGCCTGCGAGACGATCACGCCATCTCCCGGACCCGATCTTCGCCCCGAATCGCCGCCGAAACCATGATCCTCAAGAAAGAGGTCGTCCTCCTCGGAGACAGTGCCGGCGGCAAGAAGTCCCTCATCAAGCGCTTCGTCCTCGACGCGTTCGAGGACTCCTACGTGGCCACGGTCGGCAGCAAGGTCACGAGAGGGATTTCGCAATCGCACGCCCGGACAAGACCGCGAAGGTCACGATGATGATCTGGGACCTCCTCGGCCAGGAGGGGAGTCGGAGTTCCGAGACGCGGCGGCGGTCGCCGCCAACCGGGACCGTCGCATCAAATGGGCCCTCGGCGCGAGATGTAGCCCGCCGTGCGGAAAGGCACCACCGGGTCTCCGCTACGCCTATGAAGCCCGGGAGATGCTGTCCCTCGCGCGGAGGCCCATGCCAGCCGAGAAACGGCAGAGCGGTATGCTCAAGCCGCGAATCGTTCCCGAACACCTCGAGCTCGTCAAGGATGACCCTGGACTGGACGTCTCCACGTTCGTCCGTTGGTGCGTCCTCACGGGGAGCGTTCTTGGAGACCCCGACGCCTTGATCCGGTCCAAGATGGGCCGGGGGCCTTAGCGGATGGTGTCCTCGGTTTCCCAGGGGGCCGGCCGAGCGCCGGACGGCCGAAAGTATTACGGCGTACCACAGGGATGGGCAACCCCGGGGAGGGAAGTCGAAGTGGACCTGCAAGCTCCGATGGTCGGGCGGGAGAGAGAGTTCCGCCAGCTTGCGAAACACGTGGAAGACGCGGTCGGTGGAAGGGGCAGCCTCGTCCTGATCTCCGGGGAAGCCGGCATCGGGAAGACACGGCTTGTCCAGGAAATCAAGACCCTTGCGGCTTCGAAGGGTGTCCAGATCTTTTCCGGCTGGGGCCTTTTCGAGTCCCTGACCCCGTACATGCCCTTCCGTGAGGCGCTCCGCACAGGCGGCCTGGAGCACCTGTTTGCAGAAAGCGCGCCTCGCGTCGAAGCCGCATACCTCGTCACGCACACGGGCCTCCTCGTGAAGTCGGCCTTGCGCGAAGGGGCGCGGCTGGACCCCGACCTGTTCGCCTCGATGCTCCTGACGGTCGGCCGCTTCGTTCAAGAGTCGTTGTCGAAACTCCAGGGCGAGGATGACCCCGGCACGCTCACCCGACTGGACTACGGCGGTCACTCGATTCTCCTCAACCGAGGTCCGAGTGCAAACCTCATCGCGGTCGTCGACGGGAGGGAGAACGAGTTCCTCGTCCGCGACATGGGCGAAGTCGTCCTGCGCGTCCACGAATCGTACGGTCGCGTGCTCGAGACATGGAACGGAGACGAGGACGGGGTCCGCGGGATCGAGGAATCCTTGCAGCCCTTGTTGTCGCGCCACGACGGCATCCGCTACGGGGAGGCGAACCCGAAGGGGCGCAGGAACCTCCTGTTCGAGAACGTCTGCCTCGGCCTCGCCAGAAGGGCGGAGATCGGTCCTATTCTCCTCTGCATCGAGGACCTCCACTGGGCGGACCCGTCCACGGTGGCCCTCCTGCACTATATCGCCAGGAACACCCGGACGTGTGGGGTGTGCATCCTAGGCACCTACCGCCCGGAAGATCTCTCGGCGGAAGGAGGAAGGCCCCACCATCTCGTCGGCGCGATGCAGCGGATGGAGCGCGAGGACCTTTTCGACGTCGTGGAACTCCGCCGGTTGCCGGCCCCGGACACCGCCAAGGTTCTGAGTTCCGTCCTTGGCGGCGGAACTGTGCCTGAGGAACTTGCACGACGCATCCAGGAAGACACGGAAGGAAACCCGCTGTTCGTCGTGGAGCTCGTTAGGCTCATGCTCGAGGAGGGTTGGCTGCGACGGGAAAACGGCGGTTGGTCTTCAGGCATCGACCTCCGCGAGGTGGATGTCCCCCGCAGAGTCCAGGCCGTCATTCAAAGGCGCCTCGGCCGCCTTGGAGACGCAGAACGACAGATCCTCGACGTCGCAGCGACGAACGGCGAGGAGTTCACCGCCGTGATCGTTGCCTCCGCCCTCGACCTCGAACCCGTTGCGCTCCAGCCCGCCCTGCGCGCCCTCGAACAGAGGCATCGTCTGATCCGGGCACAGGACGACCGGTACCGGTTCGACCACGTCAAGATCAAGGAGGTCCTATACGACGACTTGCCGCCGGAGTTCCAGTCGAGGTGTCACGGACTGGTCGCCTCCGCCATGGAAACGCAGTACCACGACCGCCTGGACGACTTGGCGGGAGAAATCGCGTTCCACTATTACCGATCGGGAGAGCGAAAGAAGGCGCTTCCGTACCTCCGAAGGGCGATGGATCGGGCCTCGAAACAGTTCGCCAATGCGGAGGCCATCCGCTTCTGCTCGGAAGCCCTCGAGCTCGAGGAGGATGATGTGGGCAGGGTCGGGCTCCTCGAAACCCAGGGCGCACTCGATGACTTGATTGGGGACTATGGGGGAGCCTTGGCCAGCTACCGCCGAGTTCTGGACTTGGCGGGCGGGGAAGGGAAGAGAGCAGAAACCTTGGGCAAGATGGGAAGGATCTTTACAAAACAGGGCGAATACGAGGAGTCCATCCGGGCTTGCCGCGAGGCATTGAGCCTGGTGGAGGGCAAAGCGAGCTTCGAAGAGGCTTTGGCCCTGACCAACCTTGGAGACGCTCGTTTCCAGCGGGGGGACTACGACCAGGCCCTCGATGCTCTTCGAAAGGGCTTGGAAATCTCCGAGAGGACTGGCGACCACAAAGGGATTGCGCAGTCGCTGAACAACGCGGCGAACGTGCATCTTGCAAGAGGAGAGTACGACCAGGCCCTCGAGGGGTATCGGAAGGGCTTAGAGATCTGGGAAAAGCTTGGGGACTTGCAGGGGGTTGCAGGCTCGGTGAGCAACGCAGCGAGGGTGCATGCTCGACGGGGGGATTACGACCAGGCCCTCGAGGGGTATCGGAGGAGCTTGGAAATCTTTCGGAGAATCGGCGACCAGTG
>Ga0209641_10002448_pt1 | contig 15977 bp, 11 predicted proteins | sample RifCSP16_1_FD_184022 | JGI IMG/M metagenome (GOLD analysis project Ga0209641, IMG submission 184022) | Soil microbial communities from Rifle, Colorado - Rifle CSP2_sed 16_1 (SPAdes) (version 2) | ecosystem: Environmental > Terrestrial > Deep subsurface > Rock core/Sediment | place: Rifle...
ATCCTTGAAGCAAAAGAACTTAGAAAACTGTACAGGATGGGTGAACATTCTGTTGAAGCCCTTGCCGGAGTAGATTTTAAGGTAGAAAAAGGTGAATTTGTCGCCATTATGGGACCTTCAGGAAGTGGAAAATCAACACTTCTTCATTTACTGGGAGGTTTGGATACACCTTCTGAAGGTGATATCATCCTGGCTGAAAACCAATTATCCAAACTCAGTGAAAAAGAAGCAACCCTGGCAAGACGCCATAACGTGGGATTTGTATTCCAATTCTTCAACCTGCTTCCAACATTAACAGCAGAAGAGAATGTACTGCTACCCATCATCATTGATGGAAAGGATCCACGGCAATATTCCAAACAATTAGAAAACATCCTGGACCTGGTTGGGCTACTGGACCGGAGAGATCATAAACCCGATCAATTATCAGGGGGGGAACAACAAAGGGTAGCGATTGCAAGAGCATTAATCACAGAACCAGCCATTTTGCTTGCGGATGAACCAACAGGCAACCTCGATTCAAAAACAGGGACATCCATCATGAAATTACTTCAGCGCTCTGCCATTGAATTGAACCAGACCGTAATCACAGTCACACATGACCCAAAAGCTGCTGCGTATGCAAGCCGGGTTATTTTCCTTCGTGATGGGAAGGTGGTCAAGGCGTTCATACCCCCTGAAAATATGCCATTATCGGAAAGGCTGCGGGGAATCATGGAGACGATGGAACTTCTCGAAGTTTAACCATGTTTCAACTCACGCGTCTATTAACCATTCGCTCCATTCGTTTGCGTTTTATACGCTTTGCACTCAGTGGATTTGGTATTGTTCTCGGTGTCGCAGCAATGCTGGCCATTAATGTTACCAATCAAACCGCCCTTGCTTCCATTGTTGAGCTTTTTCAAAATACTTCCGGCAATTCCAAGCTTACCATTGTAAGTGCCAATTCAGATAGCAGCCAGGGGTTTTCCGAACAGGTTGTCCGCACAGTCGCCAATATTCCAGGTGTGTCAGCTGCAGTACCAACTGTAAAAGCACTAACATTACTTGCAGATGAAGCAACTGCCAGCGAATTTGGCCTTGGTTTGCTTGGAGCAAGTATCAGCGGAGGTATGCAGGTTTATGGAATTGATCCGGTCCTAGATCAGGAATTACACACCTATACCATTATTGACGGCCGGTTTCTAAGTAATTCTTTCACAAGTAGAGAAATTGTCCTGGTCAAAGATTACGCGGATGAAAAAAATATCAACGTGGATCAATGGATCAGCATCGTAACCCCGAATGGGATTGAGCAAGTAAAAGTCGTTGGTTTGATCGCAAAAGAAGGTCCAGGCCAAACAAATAATGGTGCCTTTGGAATTGTTCCTTTATATACCGCACAAGAACTTTTTAACAGGGAAGGTAGTCTTGATCAAATCGATATCCTAACAATGGATGAAAAACCAGACAGCCAAACGCTTGAATCTTTAAAAGAATCCATCCAGGTTCGAATTGGAAAAAATCTTTCTGTTACATATCCTGCGAGCCAGGGTAAGCGTATGACCCAGATGCTGCAGAATTACCAGATAGGCTTGAATTTTATGAGTGGGATCGCCTTGTTTGTAGGAGCATTCCTGATCTATAACGCATTTGCCATGACCGTTGTGGAACGAACAAGGGAATTTGGCATGCTGCGAACGATCGGGATGACCCGTGGGCAGGTAACCGGACAGTTGATAGTTGAAGCTACAATACTTGGGATTTTTGGATCTTTCCTTGGTATTGGACTTGGGTTTCTCCTGTCGCGAGGCTTGACTAGCTTAATGGAAGTTATTCTTAACCAGAGCTTGCGGGATATTCATTTCCCGATAGACCTGGTTATATCCAGTTTCTTTATCGGCGTTGTGGTTACCGCTATTGCAGCCGGAATTCCAGCATGGCAGGCTGGACGTATATCTCCAATGGAAGCATTGCGAATCAGGGGAAAATCACGTCAAAGCTGGTGGGTTCGTTTCAGCTGGATACCAGGCTCCCTGTTGTTAGCGGTATCAGTAGCAATTCTGATATGGAATCCATTCCCTTATGATGTTCAGTTTCGCATGGGCAGCATGACTGTATTTGGGTTGTTTGCCGGAGCTACTTTGTTAATTCCTGCAACGATCGGAAGCTGGGAAAGAATCGGACGACCAATATTGAAATTCCTTTATGGCGCAAGCGGTGGGATTGGCAGCCGCAATGTACAACGGTCTCGTCAGCGTACAACGCTTACAGTTGCAGCACTGATGATCGGTGTAGCAATGGTGATCATGACCCGCAGTATGACACAATCTTTTGCAGGAGATCTGCGGTCATGGATGAGTGCATACATTGGCGGGGACATTTATATTGGTGCTTCAATACCGATGCGAGGTGATATGACCAGCCGAATAGAAGCTATTTCCGGTGTTGAAGCAGTTGCACCACTACGGTATTTTAATGCCGAGTGGCAAACTCCTACAGGTGAAATTCAATCATTTAACTTCATGGCGTATAACCCGGTCTCTTATAACAAGGTTACCTCCTTTGTGTTCAGTGGAGAACAACCCAATACCCAGGATGTTGTCAACCAATTGAGGAGTGGTGATTCAGTTCTTCTTTCCAGCGTATTGGCTGAAAAATACGGACTTCAACCCGGTGATGATATTTCCATAAGAACGAGGAGTGGATTCCATCGTTTCACAATTGTGGCAATCGTTGTAGATTTTTACAACCAGGGATTGGTTGTTCAAGGAAGTTGGGATGACATGCGGCGATATTTCCATATCAATGATTCCAACACCTTCATGGTCAAGGTAAGTGATGGATTTTCAGTGGAAGAAGTTCAAAAGCGCATTGAAGACCTTTATGGTAAAAGGTACCATTTGACACTTGAATCCAATGCATCGATTCGAACGCGGGTACTGACCCTGATGGACCAGGCATTCAGCATGTTTGATGTAATGGCATTGGTTGCAGTTGTGGTTGGTTCTCTTGGTGTGGTCAATACTCTTACCATGAGCGTCATAGAACGAACACAGGAAATTGGCATGCTGCGTGCAATCGGGATGACCCGCAGGCAAGTTGTGAGCATGGTTCTTGCTGAAGCAGGTTTAATGGGATTATTTGGAGGACTACTGGGATTAGCAACAGGTGTCATTCTAGCTCGAATTCTTTTCCTTGGCATGACAACCATGTCCGGATATACATTAACGTTCACAATGCCGCTTGATGGCGTCATCATAACTGTCATCGTAGCATTAATCGTTTCACAAATTGCAGCGATTTTCCCCGCAAGACGTGCCGCCAATACGCAGATACTAGAGGCTGTTCACTATGAATAAATCCAAGATCTTCAAACCTGCAATCTTCCATACACTATTTCAAGGAAAGGGATTCAAAATGTCAAATAAAAATTCAATGGTAGTAGCAATATCGGTCGTATTAATTTTAGCTATTTCCCTGACTGGATGCAGCAGTTCCAGTGGAACTGAACCAGATACGACATCACCTTCTTCACAAAATGATCTTGTTTTTGGAGAAAATACTATAAGCTCCTCTGCTGAAGTTGTTCCCCAAAAATGGGCTTCCCTGGGATTTTATTCAGGCGGACAGGATATACAAATAAAAGTAAATGAAGGTGATTCTGTTCATAAAGATACCCTCCTGGCATCCTCCAATGACCTGACTGCGCAAGCAGGATTGGAAGCAGCCAGAGCCCAATTAGAAGCTGCGAACGCCCAGGTATTGTCAGCAAAAGCAAATCTTGAACCATTAACCTGTTTCTTATGCTCAACTGCTGCACAACTTAAAGCGGCAGAAGCAGCCATAACGGCGGCAGAAGCAGCCGTAAAAGCCGCAGAAGCCGGTGTTGATCAAGCCGGTAAAGCATGGGGTAGTACATTTATTTATTCACCATTTTCTGGAACAATCGTTGAAGTAAATGCACATTCCGGCGAAAATGCCCTTCCCGGTCAACAAATCTTTCTGCTAGCAGACCTTTCCACACTCATCGTAGAATCAACAGATCTAAGTGAATTAGATGCCATAAGGGTCAAAGAAGGTAACCCTGTTGAGGTATCATTTGATGCCATGCCAGATATCACTGTAACAGGAAAAGTGATTCAAGTAGCTGATAAGAAGTCATTGGGTTCAGGTGTATATTATTCTGTAAAAATTGCCCTTGATTCAATCCCTGAAAATCTGCGTTGGGGGATGAGTGCTTTTGTTGTCATAACTGTCGAATAATTTCTTCTATTTGAATTTTAAACAAACCTTGCGAAGGTTTGAAGCCTTCGCAAGGTTATGCAAAATGAAACCAGATGGCAATACGAATTGTCATCTGGTTCTTGCATTTTATGGTTGTGTTACTTTAGAGGGAATAAAAATAACCACTGATTAATTGGTCACTATAATTTCCAATCCAAAATTACTCAATTTAACCTCGAACCATGGTTGTAACGAGAATGAATAAGCGCCTCAACATCACTCAGAGGTCGGTCAAATGGACTGGCTTTTTCCATTTTAAGACTGGTGACAGCGGCTGCCCATATGCTGGCTTCGGCTGGGGAGGTTGTGAGGCGTTTGGCAATATAGGTGCCAATGCAAGTATCACCCCGGCCACTGCGACCGCTAAGGTTTTGAGGATAGAAAGGACGGTCATAAGTTTCATCCCCGGTATGAACAAGTACACCATTCTTATGGGTGATCACAATTTCCCCTGGTCCCATATCAGAAAAGAACTGTGCTGCCTTGAAAATATCCGATTCACCGGTGAGAAATTCAGCTTCCACGGCATCAGCTTTCAAATAGTCAACATATTTCAGGGTCTCAGTCATTTCCTCCCAGGGTTCATTAATAAGCGCTTGACCTCTTAATACCCTGACAAATCCCTGGACATCAATGGCGACCATAATCTTCCGTTCACTCAATGATCGAATCACATCCAAACCTACCTCTCCGCGAAGGCTGGAACCAATCACTGCAGCTTTTGCCTGAACACAATCAATTTCCTGTGGTGTGATCGAGCCAGCAGTTCCTGTTACGGAGAGGGTACGCTGGTCTGGATCATCCGTTGGATAATCAAGGTGCATACAGGTTGATTCGTCCGTATAGGTTGGACATGAATCAATTCCTGAAGCAGTAAATTTATCGATAACCCGACGATCTTCTTCAGCCAGGCGGGTTACTACAACAACAGGAATACCCAAGCGGACAATTGCATGAGCAGCATAGTTGATCGCTCCTCCATCAATATACCTGGTTCCTGCCGGTGAAGTGATCGTATCTTTGGTATAGTTGCCTATGCAGGCGACATCATAGAGCTTGTTAGTTTTCATTGTGGACAACCTTTATCTAGATGAGATTTTTCAGATCCAGGACATGGCGTTCAGGGAATTAACCATTTCAGTGCAAGCACAAAGCCAGCCCCGATAAGAATCGTTACCGGGATGGTTAAAATCCAAGCCATGGCGATCTCCTGGGCGACAGACCAGCGGACCTTGTTAACCCTTTCAGCAGCACCAACTCCCATGATGGCAGAACTGACCACCTGGGTGGTACTGACAGGTCCTCCCACTAAAGAAGCTGCGATAATGACCGAAGCACCAGCCAATTGAGAAGCGAATCCGTCCACAGGGCGGATCTTGAAGAATTTTCCCCCAAGGGTGCGGATCAGTTTCCACCCCCCCACAGCAGTACCCAGCGCTATCATAGCCGCACAAATTACGATCACCCATACAGGTACGATAAATTCCTGCAGGATACCTCCGGTTACCAACGCCAAGGTGATGATACCCATTGTTTTCTGGGCATCATTGGTGCCATGGCTTAATGCGAGCGCCAAGGCTGTAACCAACTGACTCTTTTTGAAAAGAGAATTTATTCGCGGAGTAGCTTTCCTGGCAAGGAATAGAATTAAACGGAGGATGATGAATCCAAATATAAAGCCTATAAATGGGGATGCAAAAAGTGCAATGAGGATCTTTTCCAAGCCACCCAGATGGATCGCTTCCCAGCCTGCGCTTAACAAAACTGCGCCAATCAAACCACCTATCAGTGCATGGGAAGAACTGCTGGGAAAACCAAAGAACCAGGTCATTATATTCCAGACAATGGCACTCAGCAGGGCTGCGATCAGAACCTGCGTGTTGATGGATTCAGGAGATACGATCTCATGTCCGATGGTTTCTGCCACAGCGACACCAAAAACAAATGGACCTACAAAGTTTGCTATTGCTGTAACACCAAGCGCCATTTTGGGAGAAAAAGCCCGCGATGAGATCATGGTGGCAACCACATTGCTGGAATCGTGGACTCCATTCAGGAAATCGAAAACCAGTGAGAGGATAATTACGATGATAACAAGTGCAGTCATAAGCTAATCACTCTCTAGACCACTTTGACAACAATATCAGCGATCACATTGGCAGCCTCATCACCCCGATCCGCTGCATTGCTGAGATGACGGTAAACTTCCCTCTGTTTTAATATAGTTAAAATCGAATCAACATCGTTGCTCTTGGCTTCACCAAATAGCTCAGCCAGCGCTTCCCTATAAACACTTTCGACACGATTCTCAAGGGCTTTTGCGCGCTGGGCATGGTCGCCTGCAACTCCGGGATGATCTTCCAGCCGATCAACCGCCATCAGCAATTCATAAGCAGCATCCCTGAGAAGAGATGAGATTCTCTGCATATATTTCGTAGGTTTTACCTCCAGGATTTCCATTTCGTCAACGGTGGAATATGCGTAGTCGATAACATCATCGATCGTGCGGGATAAGGAAAAGATATCTTCCCGGTCGAAGGGGGTGATGAAATTACGATTCAGCTCATCGATCAGGATACGCCTGGCTTCATCAGCTTCCTTCTCCTTGGACCTCAACTTCTCGGCTGTTTCCTTGCCCTGGTTATCCATATATGCCTTCAATGCTTCAATCCCTTCCAGGGTAAGAGCTGTCTGGTCATGGATCATTTTAATGAACTTGTTCTGTTTTTTCTTAAACAGGCTGCTCATAATAGGTTTCCTCCTGCTGAATATTTTCTTATACAACCCTGGTCTGCCAAATATTTCAGACCAGCTGCTATTTGGTCGAAAGAGCTTTTTGGATTGATCTCCAATGCCCGATATGCATTTTCTGGTAGATAGTCTGCCACCATTTTATAATCCACTTCTCCCAGGCCAGGTGGAAGATGATCTGTAACACCTCTTACATCATGCAAATGCGTCCCAATCATCCTGGTAGAAAACCGTTGCAACCATTCCCGGTGGGGAAGAAAACCGAGGTGATCAAGAGCCTGGGCATGACCAACATCATAAATAAAACCCAATCGTCCAGGTTCCGCCAGTTCCAGGAGAGTCTTCATTTCGTCCTGGATGGGAATATCATTATAATGGTAACGGTTTTCCAATCCAAGGCGAATATTATAATGCCGGGCATAATCCAACAATTCCAAAAGGCTCCTTTTCACAGCTTCCAAATGCGGAGATGCCTGTTTGCTGCGTTCAAAAACCATTCGTTGAAATATCTCTTTATAATCCCCACTCCCATTTCCGCCTTTTTCGTAGAGGGTTCTCAACTTTTTTTCTAATGTAAAACCCAATGAGACCGCACCACAGTGTACTACTATGATGGGTACTATCAATTTATCAGCAAGAGGAATGCTTCTCTTGATGGCATCAATCCCATTGCGCCTGTTCTCTTCGTTCAAGGAAGAAATCAACCAATCCTTTCTCTTCAATTCTTCTACAGATACATCTGCAGGACAAGGTTCATGGATACTACTTATCCCCAATGGTGAGGGGTTGAATCCATTCAACATGGCAGTATTTACCTGATGGTTCAATTCCAGATGAGTGAAACCAAGCTTTTGGGCGGTGAGCCTGAAATCATTCAGATCAGAGTAATTCCCAACTGCCCACATGGTGGAAAGGGAGGCATGATAAAGCGGCTTTCTTACTGCTGAAATGGTCATAAATTTAAACTTCCTAATTTCTTGAATTATCCAAATACCGTCTTATGAAGCAAACATTATAAATAGAAACACGTTTTTTATTATCCACATTTACTTATTAATCTCTTCCACAGTTGAGGAGATGAAAGGTACATTTAATAAATCCGAGAAATTCTCAATAAATTGATCTGCTTTTGCTCCTTCATCAGGATTAAATGCTATCGTTTTTAATCCAACGGCACGAGCCCCATCCAATTCAGAAGGACAATGTCCAACAAAAACAGCCTGGTTGACATTTACTCCCAACTGCTTAAGCGCAGCTGCATAAATGTGCGGATGTGGCTTTTCCATTCCCAATTCCTGTGAAGAGATGATTGAATCCCAGACATGTCCAAAACCACCACGTTCAAACCATTTCAATTTGACATGGACGGGATTAGCTGTATCTGTAATTATTCCGAGCAGGAATCCCCGATCCTTCAGGGAAATTAGTGTATCCCTGACTCCCTCAAAAAAAACGACGTTGTTGTCATCCTGCTCCAATGCCTGGTATCCTTTTTCAACAAGAAGCGGATCTTTAACTCCATACATTTTAAGAATCATCTCCCGTCTTTGATCCTGGGTTAATAATCCATTAAATGCTTTTCTTTTCAGTTCTTTCAAAGAAGACTCGGAAATGTCTATATTTGATAGATTGTTGGTTGTTAAAAATTTCTGAAAATATTGCCCACGGCTCGGGCGGTAGTAAAGAATATCTCCGGCATCAAAGATCAAAGCCTGAACCTGCTGCCCTCTCAAGGGAGGGATTTGCGTAGAATTGGCATCCATTTTAAGGATCTCCACGAGTTCATCCATGCTGCTTATGACCGCATCTGGAGCTGCACCAGAATCGTCTTCACCGTGATCAAAATTATGGCGGATCTGAACTGCCATTCCAAATCCTGCTTTTTTAGCTCCGACTACATCACGGGAAATCCGGTCACCAATGAACAAGCATTTGCTGGTGGGAACGTCAGCCAGGCGAGCTGCGTAATGAAAAATAGCGGGATCAGGTTTTCGTCGACCGTATTCACTCGAAAGGACGATCGGAACAAAATAATCAATAATTCCATATTTTTTTAGATTGGTTGGTACCTGACCTTTGCTGTTCACATTACTAATAATGCCAATTTTATAACCCATATTGTGAATAGTTTTAAGAACAGACGGGACCTCAGGGCGAATGTCACGATAATAATATTCCGTCTCAATGAACAACATCAATTCTTCTGAAATCGTGTCCAGCGTCTCCTTGTTTACTGCAAATCCAGCAAGAATATAATCCCGCCAGACGACCTGAGGAGTTTTTTCCTCCAAGTTCAGAAGACTCCAGGAGTGGTATCGTTTCAATCCTTCAGTAACAACTTTGTAAAGTTGCTCATCCGATAGATGCAGATCCATCCCTGCTGATGAAAGGATCTTTTGCAGACCTGAAGTAGCCTGGATGCGGAGCTGAGTCGTATACCCATAGGTTTCGATGGTTCCGCCCATATCGAAGAATACAGCTTGAATATTCATATCTGAAATACCATTCCCATAGAATATTGAACCTTTCGCTGTAGTTATAGAACCAAGCGTGATAACAAATATACTCCACCCTGGTTTCGAATTTTTATTTGGTGCATTTTCCTGGACACGGATGGAGATATTCGTGTCCAGGAATAAATCATGTGTTCAGACTTTCAGTATCAACTCACTTTTAGGGAGCCAACAGACTGATTGCCCAGAAATCGCGGACAGGGCTCATGTTCTGGTAGGCAAAGAAATCGTTACTTGGCCAAAGGTCAATAGAATCACGAGCCGGCATTCCCTCAGCAATCGGGAGTCCGACGGCAGCAGGGTAAGCACCAAACTTATTCCATGGGTCGAATCCAGCTTCTGTAAGAGCAAACTGGATGAACAACTTGGCAGCATTGGGATGAGGTGCATTATTTGCGATTCCCAGATAGGAGGACTTCAAGATACCTACAACAGGTTTCAGCCCATAGCAAGGCGCCATGGCCAATTCCCCATCCAAGGTGGCTTCATAACTTGAAAGGCCGGTCCAGCCATACCCGGGTTCAACTGCAGGATCCATACCAAGTGTTGCAAAGGCAGAATCCACTTCATCACCACCAGGTTGAATACCAGGTTCGTTTTGTGCCAACTTCTTAAGGAAAAGATATCCAGCATTTGCGATGTCACTGGTATAGGCTGCATCAGTGGTCCAATCCTTACCATAGAGATCCTGGTAAGCAACTGCCATTTCATCTGCATGCTCAACAAAGAGGGCGATTTTTGCCGTAGTGCTGCTGTCGGCCAAGGGATCTTCCATGTAGAATTTTCCCTTGAGGGCTGGCTCTGTGAGCTGCCACCAATTGGTAAGCGGGCAGTCACCGGTATTTATTTCGTTATTGTAACCAACGACATCAACTGAACGACGAGCCATCGCAAAAGGTTGGTCCGCGGTTGCACCCTCAATAACGACACCTGGTGGTGTATACCACCACATCCATTGGTTAGGAACAAATTCGCCATACAAAAGGTGCCCATCACTATTGAACCAGACATCGCCAACAACATTGCCTGACTGCTGTTCAGCAGCCATCTTGACAGCAATGTCATCTGTATCGCCACCTTCAAGGGCAATATCGGGATAAAGTTCTGCCCATGGTTCGAGTAATTTCTCGATCTTGGAAGAGTTTGAATAAACAACTACTGATCCTTCCAGTTTTGCAGCAGCAATAACAGCATCCCAATTTTCAACCTCAGGTGTATAAGGGCCGACTCCATTGTCCTTGGCCCACTGTTCAGCAGCGGTGAGCATCGCTTCTGTGGCAACTGGAGCATCCGTTGCGACTGTTCCATTTCCGGAAGGTACTTCTGTAGGTGCAGTTGTTCCGCCACAGCCAACTACCATGCTGAATAAAATTACCACTGTGATCAACTTCATAAATCTTTTCATTTTTCTCTCCTTACTTAATCTAATCAAAAATTTGAGGAAAATTCTCGTTCCTTTTTATATTCTCTCAATTCGATAAGCCTCCTTTCACAGTCCTCTTCCTTTGAGATGGTTTTTCATGATAAAAACTTTTAAGGTATCAAGAAGAAATCAAATTCCCGGTTTCCTTGTCATATAAATTCATGGTATCGGAATTAAATTTCAACCAGATCTTTTGATCCATAGCGATCGTGCTTATACCCATGACTTTGATGGTGATCTCTATTTTTCCTCTCTTAGCAATTATGGTTGAATCAGCTCCTGCTGGTAAGACCGAATACGTAGTAAACTCCACCGCTTCCGGGTCTGGGTCCGTAAGGATATTAATATCTTCGGGTCTAACAGCTACAACCTTATTACCAGAAGCGGCAAATGTATCCATTGAAATAGTAAAATCACCAATTTGAATTAAGTTTTTACCCTTGATTGTGCCATCCAGCAGGTTCACTTTCGGATTGCCAATAAAATCTGCAACAAACAGATTGGCAGGGTAATGGTAAATCCTATCAGGGGTATCCACCTGCTGAAGCACACCTTCCTTCATGATCCCAATAGTAGTTGACATGGTCAATGCCTCCACCTGGTCATGGGTTACATATACAGTTGTTGCCTTAGCCACGTGGTGCAAGCGCTTGATCTCTGAACGCATATCCATTCTCAGACGGGCATCCAGGTTTGAAAGAGGTTCATCCATCAGGAAGACCTTGGGACTATACGCCAGCATACGAGCCAACGCAATGCGCTGCTGCTGTCCGCCTGACATTTCACGCGGGTAACGATCCTCATAGCCTTCCATTTGAACTTCTGCCAAAGCTTCCTTGACTCGTTCTTTCATTTCTTCCTTTGGCATTTTTTGAATCTCGAGCGCAAAAGTTATATTCTTGTCCACTTTCATATGCGGCCAGAGGGCATAATTCTGAAAGACCAATCCCAGATCACGCTGCCCAGGGGGGAGTGAAATCCCTTTTTCATATGAAAAAACCAGCTTGTCATCGATATATATCTCACCCCCATCCGGATCTTCCAGACCTGCGATACAACGCAGGAGTGTAGTTTTGCCACAACCAGAGGGTCCGAGCAAAGTCAGAAATGCACCAGGTTGTATGGTCAGACTGACATTATTGATCGCTATGACTTCGCCAAATTTCTTTGTAAGGTTTTTTATCTCGATAGTTGTTTCCATAATATCCTCTAGTTACATTCCCAAGCCTTTCTTTAAACTTCCCCCCCGGAAGCGTCCGATTATTAAATTTCCAACCAGTGTTATGGCTATCAGGATCAGGATGACGATGTTTGCCATCTGACCATCGCCATTTTCGATATAAAACATGGTCTGGCTGGCCAATACCTGGGTTTTTGGTGTGACCAGCAAAATAATCAAGGAAAGCTCGCGCATGGTTGTGATAAATGTCAGCAAGAATCCGGCAACAAATCCAGCACTGGTTAGTGGGAAAATAATACGGCGGAATCTCTGCCAGAAATCAGCACCGGAGATCTGCCCGGCTTCCTCCAATTCGCGGCCAACCTGCATCATTGCCGAGACACCCGAGCGAGACGAATACGGGATATGTTTCGCGACTGAAACAACAACAAGCAGGGTAAAGGTTCCATATAAAGCAGGTATCGGACCCAACGGTTTAATGAACATGGCAATATAAACGGCTCCAAAAGCAATTCCCGGAATGACGTATGGAATGTATGCCAACTGCTCAACCAATTTGGATAAGCGGGTACCCCTCCCTTTTACAATCGCATACCCGAGGACCACTCCCAGCAACGCGGTAAAAAGGGCAGTCCACAAAGAAAGCCGGATCGAATTCCATGCTGTACGGTAAATCTTGGGATTTAGTAATACTCCTGGTTCACCGTGGTTATAGATCGTTCCCCGCTCTCCGATCCAATGCTGCAGGGACAGGTTACCCAAACTGAAATTCCCATCCTGCAACATTAATGAACTCCAAATAAGCAAGCCGAGTGGTATCACGATGACCAGTATCTGGAAAATAATGGAGAGAACAAACAAGATATTCTTGATACTTCCAAGTTTACTTACCTGAGCCATGAAACCACGTCCCCCGATGGTTTCATAACTCTTGCGTGTTCCTATCAATCGTTGATTGATCCAGATGGTAATAATTGAGAACGAAATCAGAACGATCGCCAACAGGAAACCATCGGCTGTATCTCCAACCCCCATACTTCCTCGGATCATGGTCGCCACCACGTAATAACGGACCGGAGTACCGAGGATATTCGGTCCGCCAAATGTTCCCAATACCTTGGAAAAGGTCATAATAAACCCGGAGAGGATGGCTGGAATAACCAGCGGCAAGGTGATCTTTCGAAGAATACGCCAACGACTAGCCCCCATTAAATCGCCTGCTTCCTCCAAACTTGAATCTATCGACATTAAGGCAGCAGAAACAAAGAGGAAAAAGAATGTATAGTAATGGAGCGCACTGCAAATAATTATTGGAACCGGTCCGTAGGATAACCAAGTGGGAGGAGCCACTCCAAAGAAGAATTCATATACCCCTGGTGTCCCTCCTGATAGACTTGTGCTTTTAAAGAAGACCAGCCAGGCTTGCGCCAGTGTCCAGGATGGCATGATGTAGGGGATCAAAGCCAACTGGTTGACAAGTTTACGACCGGGCATATCAGTCCGGACCACCAGCCAAGCCAACGATCCACCAATCAGAAGGGACAACACTGTAGCACCGATGGCGATGGTCATGGAATGCATCAATGGGGTGTACATGTAAATCTTTCCCAGTGTGCCTGTCAACATTCTTACATAATGGAATATCGTCAGTTCACCGACCACAGCACTGGGATTGGTTACAAGATCACGAGGCTGCCAGGTTACCGTTGTCACAACCATGCGATAAAGCGGGATCACCACCATGTAGAACATGACCACCAACATGATCAGCGACAAGACCACATGAGGTGTTTTTAACCAACGGAAAAACCTTCGGGAAGCAGCTATAAACTTTTGTGAATTAGGAGAGGGCGTTGAATCAATGGTTGTCATTCATGAATTCCTATCTGTCATCAGGTGATCTTAGGATCTATTTCTTCAACATACCTTCAATGATCAAACGTATTTTTCATTCGTTTTCTTGAGCCAATCCCGCAATTGATCAAGATTATCCAAATTACTCATAATTTTTTCCTGGTCCAAAGAACTTAAGGCAAGCAGTAATGCATTAATGATCGTCATTGGGATGGTGAGAGAATGAAAAGCCGATACAGGTCCCCGGCGGGCTGAAAGGGTGACCGATGCCTTTTCCGCGATCATCGAGCCGAGAGTATCCGTTACAAGGATCACAGGTGTCTTATGTTTGTTGGCGTGATCGATGACAATTTCAAGGGAAGGAGTCATATTAAAAAAGCCAATCGCGATGAGAAGGTCATCCTTATTCATCAGAAGAAGAGGCTCCAACAACTCCCTGCCAGAGGTACAGAGTGGAATTACATGACGAGCTGACCTGGTCAGGCGGATTTCCAGCAGATCGACTAGAGATATGGAAGGACCAAGCCCAAAAACAAAAATCCGCTGATGAGTGCGAAGCAACTCTACAGCGGTATTGAATGCATCACGGTCCAAGGTATGCAGCGATTCTGTCAGGAAGGCAATCTCGGAAGCGACAAGCCTTTCGAATAAATCACCTGTTTCGAGAAGATCATCCAGTCGGCTGCGCAATCTTGATGAATGAACCATGCGGCTGCGGAAATTATCCTGCAGCGCGACGCGCATGGCTGGGTAACTCTCAAACCCCAAATTACGGGCAAAGCGCACCATGGTTGCTTCACTTAACTGCAAGCGGGATGCAATTTCACCTGCAGACAGAAATCCCGCTTCGTCCTGGTTATTATTAAAGAAGTCAGCGATACGTTTTTCGCTTTTTGTAAGCTGGTTATAACGCTCGCCAAGTAACCGGCTAAAACTGACTGGGTCTTGAGAATCCTGGTTCATCAAAGTTCCTTCCTCCAGTTTTGCGATTTCAAATTAAATAAATTTGAAATATTACTTTCATTTGAATATATTACATCAATTTTTTAATTATTGCAAGTGTTCTTTCATTATGATATAAAATGCTGCATATTATTCAATATTTCGGAAATTTCAGGTGTAGTCCATAATGCGGCAGCAGTGGTGTCCACTGCCATATCGCAAATTTCCAATTGTGGGCGATAGGCTATCTCAGCCATGATGAATTGGTCCTTAAAATATCGGTTGCGAAAATAAGTGGGTTCATATTTCTTGCGGTAATCGATATCCCGCTTCCATTTTCGCTTTAAGCGAACTGGATCATCCGTAAGGTAAACAACTTTAACTGCAATAAGATTTGCTATCTCTTTAATCAAGAAGGGGAAATTTCCTTCGATAAAAACAATGTCCGCGGGTTCAATCTCGATGGGGACACCATCCGGTTTAAGATCTCCGGAATTATCATGACTTGATGTGGCGTTTACAAAATCATAGCGCGGGATGCTTATCTTTTTTCCCTGACATATATCGGACAGGCTCCTTTTCAACAGCGCAAAGTGCAGCGCTTCCTTTCCCTGTGTGAAAATCCCTTTCGCCTCCCTATCCTCCCTATCCGTCAGGAAATTATCCATTTCGATCAGGGATACTTTCTTTCCGTCCAATTGGAAGGATTCCTGGAGACGTTTGGTTATTTCTGTTTTTCCTGCTGCTGTCGGGCCAGCAATCGCCAACAATAGTGGTGTTCCCCGAGCTCCTATAAGTTTCTTGATGCTTTCAATAAAAAGTGTATCCACCCTGATATTTGCTTTCTTGAAATCCTTATAACCAAGATCCTGAACTAAATTGAATCGTTCCTGTTCTTTTGCAAATTCCCGGAATGGTTTTCCACCAAAATGCCCAATTACTCCAGCGGTGAAATAAATCGTTCGATGCAGGAAATAAAATCCGCGGATGTCAAAGAAGAACCATTTTTTGACCCAATAAACAGGATAATCACCAGTGATCAGCCCAA
>Ga0209641_10002456_pt1 | contig 15959 bp, 17 predicted proteins | sample RifCSP16_1_FD_184022 | JGI IMG/M metagenome (GOLD analysis project Ga0209641, IMG submission 184022) | Soil microbial communities from Rifle, Colorado - Rifle CSP2_sed 16_1 (SPAdes) (version 2) | ecosystem: Environmental > Terrestrial > Deep subsurface > Rock core/Sediment | place: Rifle...
ATTAGGACCACATCGCAGGGAGTTGCATCTATAGTGTCTTTAAGCTCTGCTATTTGTCTTTCGCTGTAACCTACTGCAGGAAGAATCCTGTTCAAGTGTGGGTACTGCGCGTAAGTCTCTTTTATCGAGCCGAAAGCGTACGGTTTAGGGTCGACGATTTCTTTTGCCCCAAACTTTTTTGCCGCAATCGTCGCGGCGCCGAAAGGCATGTTGCCATGCGTCACCGTGGGACCATCTTCAATGACCAGAACTCGTTTATCCTTGACCAGTTCAGGCTTATCTACGGTTATTGGCGAAGTCGCGTCTAAAACTAACGCGGTAGGGTTGACTGATTTCACGTTGGCTTTTACCTGGTCAACTTTCGCTGGGTCTGCTGTGTCGACTTTGTTGATTATTACAATGTTTGCCATTCGCAAGTTAACTTCGCTGGGATAATAGGTTAATTCGTGTCCTGCCCTGTGCGGGTCAGCAACGACCACGTGCAGGTCTGGCTTGAAGAAGGGTACGTCGTTGTTGCCGCCATCCCAAACAATAATATCTGCTTCTTTCTCAGCTTCTCTCAAGATTCGTTCATAATCGACTCCTGCGTAAACGACAATGCCGCTGTCAACGTGTGGATCATATTCCTCTCGTTCTTCGATAGTGCATTTGCATTTGTCGAGGTCTTGGCGGGAAGCAAAACGTAGCACGATTTGTTTTTTCAGGTCGCCGTAAGGCATGGGGTGCCTGACGACTACGACTCGCAATCCTTTTTCTTTGAGGATTTTGGCGATTTGTCGTGAGGTTTGGCTTTTTCCTGCTCCTGTTCTGACAGCGCAAACGGATAAGACTGGCACGTTGGCTTTCAGCATGGTTGATTCGAGTCCTAGTAAGGTGAAGTCTGCGCCGCAAGCCAGAACTATGGATGCTTTATGCATGACGTCTTGGTTGGAGACGTCGCTGTAAGCGAAGAAGACTTGGTCGATTTTGAATTTTTTTATTAGTTTTGGAAGTTCTTCTTCGGGGTAAACAAGTATGCCATTCGGGTACGCATCACCGGCAAGTTCGGGTGGGTAAATTCTGCATTGGATATCTGGGATCTGGGCGGCGGTGAACGCCATAACTTTGTATTCGGGGTTGTTTCTGAAGTAGACGTTGAAGTTGTGGAAGTCTCTGCCTGCTGCGCCCATGATGATGATTTTCTTCGGCATGGTATCCGCTCTGAAAAAACTTAAGGTTGGATACTATTGAAGGATGGGATATAAACGTTAACGACGGAGTTTGCGCTTTGATTAGGAGAAGTTGTTCAAGTTGTTGGCTTGCTCGAATTCTGGGAGGTTGCTTTCTTCAAAAGCTGTGGGCAAACCTTTGATTAGTATTCGGTCGTTTTCGGCAAGGGTCCTCCAGAATTTTGTTTCCTCGAGTTGCTGCTTCAGGTGTTTTCGTGTTTCTTTGATGAAGTCGGCTTTTTCAACGTCTGAGAGTGAGAGAAAATCGATTCTTTTTGGCTGGTTGTTTTGTGTGCTCATTTTACGTTTCCCTTAACGGGGATATCGTATGTCTTAATAAATCAGTTCCTTCCAGAATTGACACATATCAAAATCCGATATGCCAGTTTCATTCAAAAGATGTGCTTGGAAAGGCGAATAATACGTTTCTTAGGCTTTGCCTTTTTCTTCTTTGCCGAAGTACTTCGTCCACTTCAGCTTCCGCGCGTCTCTGCCGAAACTTAACGTGCTCTTCTTGCATTTCCCCGAACAGAACCACAGAATCGTCCCGTCATTCTTGACGTACATCATGCCTGTGCCGGCTGGGAAATCGTTCCCGCAGAATGAGCATTTTCTCGGTTTCGGCATCGCTACTACTCCGCATTTTTATCTGGTAATTTTCTTCGCTTCGCGTTCTGTTTCTCTGAGCATCAAGATATCTTGAACTCGCACGGGGCCTTTAACGTTTCGTGATATGATGCGCCCTTTGTCTCTTCCTTCGAGAATGCGAACTCGGACCTGCGTTATTTCTCCAGTCACGCCTGTGCGTCCTATGATTTGGATAACTTCTGAAGGAAAAAGTTCTCCTTCTGCGGCTTTCGCTTCTTTGCTCATCACTGAGGTCCTCTTTTAACTTGCTCAAGCCGCGTGATGATTTCCTTGATTAACCCCGTAGCTTCCCCTTCCTTGATTATGCACGCCGAAGCGCATGGAACATCAATACCTATCGCACTGCCAAGTTTCTCCTTGCTAGGAACGAATACATAGGGGATTTTTCTCTCGTCGCAGAGAATCGGCAAATGTGCAATAACTTCTGGCGGATCAACATCCTCGGCAATAACTACGAGTTTTGCTTGAGCTCGCTCAACAGCTTTCGTAGCCTCATTTGTACCTTTTCGAACTACGCCTGTTTTTGAAGCGATTTGCAGGGCTTCATAGGCTGCATCGACGACTTCTTTCGGTGCTTCATACTTTACATAGAATGGTTTAGACATAAGCCTCACCCTTTGAAGGCACAGTCTTATCCACACTTCTTATTTATGAAGCTTTCGACCAGAAAACACGCGATGTATCTTTCAGTGGAACCGCTATGGTCGAAAGGTTTATATGAACATTCACGTTGACCTAATCATTTTCCGAGAGGGGGATGTGTTTGCAGCGCCTAGGTAGAATTATCAATCTAACACCATCCCACAATTTTATCGTTAAAACCGAAAAAGCCCCGAAGATCGGTTTATCCGTTGTCGACCAAAACTTGAAAGTTGTCGGTAAAGTCTTTGATATAATCGGTCCAGTGTCCGCGCCTTATGCGGTGGTGCGACCCACCGTTAAAGAACCTGAAAAACTGGCAAACCAGCAACTCTACCTGCTCCTCTCGAAAAAAGAAAGGAGCAAAATGGAATGAGTGGTAACAACAATCTTCGCGAAAATATTGATCCTTTATCAACAACTCAACGGGTTGAACCCGCCAAAGTTCAATCCTGCCCCGAATGCGGCAGCACCCGAATCATGCGCGACTACGAATGCGCGGAAATAGTTTGTATGGACTGCGGTTTCGTGGTGGCAGCCAAAATCGCTGACAGAGGACCAGAATGGCGGGCTTTTGACGATGAACAAAGGTCAAAACGAACCCGAGTCGGCGCCCCATTAACCTATACTATTCACGACAAAGGCTTGTCAACGACGATTGACTGGCACGATCGCGACATCTATGGCAAAAGCCTCTCGCCTGGACAGAAAGCGCAAGTTTACCGTCTCAGGAAATGGCAGCGCCGCATACGCGTTTCCGACGCCACAGAACGCAACTTGGCTTTTGCCTTGTCTGAAATCACAAAAATCTCCAACAACCTGAACCTGCCCAAAAACATTCTCGAAACCGCCTCAGTAATCTATCGTAAGGCGGTGAAGGAACGGTTGATTCGTGGGCGGTCTATTCAAGGCGTGACCTCTGCTGCGATTTATTTGGCGTGCAGGCAGTGCGGATTGCCCAGAACCTTAGATGAGATTTCTCAGTCGTCAACGGTTAACAAGAAGGAAGTAGGTCGAAGTTACCGTTTCCTAATCAAAGAACTCAACTATTCCATCCCGCCGCTGAGACCAAGCCAATACATAACCAAATTCTCCAATCAGTTGACGATGCAGGGGAAAGTTGAGGAAATTGCTCATAAGATTTTGGCGGCTGCTAAGGAGCTTAAACTCACCTCGGGTCGTGGTCCCACGGGAATCGCGGCAGCTGCAAGCTACATTGCCTCCGTGTTGACTGGGGAGCGGAAAACGCAGCGTGAAATTGCAGAGATCGCGCAGGTTACTGAGGTTACGATTCGAAACCGCTACAAGGAACTTGTTGAAAGGCTGATGTTCCAAATAAGCATCTGATTCCCCTGTTCTTTTCAACACGCTGGCACGTAAACACATTTTTAAGCCTTAACTCGTTATTCTGTCAAGTCAGAGGTTCATTGGTTTGGTGCAATGTCCCAGTTGCGGAACGATAGTCGAGGTCGCCGTCAAAAGCTGGCCCGTTTCCTTCAAGAAATGGGGCGAAGATTATGCGCAGCCTCAGTTTCTCATTGGCATTTTCGAGTGCCCAAAATGCAAATCAAAGTTCAGGTCACGTGTTGAATCTTCAGCTAGACCCGCCGAAACCCCGAAATTTCAGGATTTGGTGGAGAAAGTCAAAGACATTCAAAATGGGCTTATGCAGACCAAAAAGACTCTGCACGAGAAGATTAGTAGGATGGAGACGGATCGTGGTTCTTTAATGTTGGAGATAGGGGATTTGAAGAAGGACGCTGAGTCCCGTGCTGATGCACTCGAGGATGAGATTTGCCAGCTTCGTGAGGAAATAAGGTCTCTGAAGGAGCTTTTGGGCTATAGCGGAGAAGAAACAAAGTAATTTCAACTTTCCAGATGTACGTTTTTCCGCTGAAAGGATAGGTATTTTTTTAAGCATGTTGCAGTAATAGTTCGTTTCATGCCGTATCACTTCACGTTCGACCTGTCTCCAGTTCCACGATTCTTCTTCACAGAAATCGCCAGAATCAGCTACCAAAAAGGAATGCACAAAACACTATTCAACACGCTTCAAGATATTATTAAGAAGTTCAAGATTCAGGAAGCCACGGGACTCAACCTTTCAGACGCGGTTGTTGTGATTCAAGACCTTGTCGAGCTCCAAGCGGTTAATCTTATGGAACGGAAAAAGTTCCTGCAAACCAAGAAGCGTGCCCTTCTGCTTCCGCACTGTTCAAGAAAATACATGGATAACCGATGCAAAGCTAACTTTGACGCGGATATTCCATCTTACGTTTGCGCGCATTGCTCATCTGACTGCCTAGTTAACAAGGCAGATTCCACAGCCCGGAAAAAAGGGTACGACGTTTACATCCTGCCAGGCGGCTCCTGTGTAACGAAAATCTTGAAAACCTCCAAGTACGATGGGATTGTTGGAGTGGCATGTGGAGAGGAAACCAAGCTTTCAGGTGGGCTTCTCAGCGAAACGGGCGTGGCTGGGCAAGCTATTCCTTTGATTAAGAACGGGTGCGCCAACACAGTCTTCAATATGGAGACACTGATAAAGACGCTTTGAGTTGACTGGTTTTCCTTGATTATTCGCATTCAGCACTAGTTTAAGCAATGCTAAGAAGCTTTTTCAACAAGTAATTGCAAGGCCAATAATAAATAAGAATCAAGAAGTTTACTTTACTAGCTCTCGTTTCTTCCATCGCAGGTTCTTGCCACGGCACTTCCTGCACTTCGTAGCCGTCGCAGCATTCGTGCCTCCGCAGTCCCTGCAAATCTTCTTATAAAGCCTAGCTTTCTGCGCTATAGCTTTCTTAACTGGGTCAAGTATCGGCATTTCACGTCTTCCTTTTCTGAGCTAACACTCAGATGATTGCCTGTCAAATATACCTTTTGTCCAAAACCCTACGCCTTCAACACCCTACGCAGTAGCTCCGGCACCTCACTCGGCTTCTTAGCCACACCCACATCTACACTTCGAAAAGCGTCAACCTTGCTTTGCGCCGTTCCAGCTTTGCCCATGATAATCGCGCCAGCATGCCCCATACGTTTCTCAGCAGGGGCAGACCGGCCAGCCACGAAAGCCACAACAAGCTTCGGATAACCTGTCTTCTCAATGTACTCTGCTGTCAACTCTTCCAAATTGCCGCCAATCTCCCCAATCACGACAACCGCCGCAGTCTGCAGGTCGGCTTTGAACAACTCCAAAGCTTCAACGAAGTTGATTCCAGTTATCGGATCTCCGCCGATTCCCAAGCATGTGGATTGCCCAATCCCCTTCCTTGTTAAGCTGGAAGCTATTTCATATGTTAAAGTGCCGCTTCTCGAAACCACACCCACGTTGCCTTCTGTGAAGACGTGTGAAGGCATTATTCCCAGTTTGCACTTTCCAGGAGTGATGATTCCAGGCGTGTTCGGTCCGATAACCGTTGCCTTTTCGTCAAATGCGTGAGCCATTATGCCAATCGAGTCCTTAACTGGAACATGCTCAGTCACGATGACGACAGTTTTGATTCCTGCATCCAAGGCTTCATGCACCGCATCCGCCGCTGAAGAAGCTGGAACGAAAACAATCGAGGCATCTGGCGAATGTTTCCGTGTTGCCTCTTCAACCTTGTCGTAAACTGGCATGCCACCGACTTCGGTTCCGCCTTTGCCAGGCGTTACCCCTGCAACTATCCTTGTTCCATAATCGAGCATTAGCTTCGTGTGAAAGGTTCCCTGCTTTCCAGTTATGCCCTGAACAATCGCCACAGTTTTCTCGTCGATTATTATTCCCAATTCCGCGCAGTTTCCTAAACTTTCGAGAGCCTAGCCACAAGCGCACTCATCATCACGGGCAAAATCATAGACGCATCACCCTCAACCATTATGCGTTTAGCTTTCGCGCTTATTTTTCCCCACGAAACCGCTTCCCTAGGTCTGGCGCCGCTGAGGCTGCCATCCCACTCGTCCGCCGTGCTCACGTAAACCACGTAGTCTAAGCCGTCTTTGAACTGGTTCCACCAGATAGTGTGATGCTTTGATATTCCGCCTCCAACGATTAACGCGCCTGTTTTTTTTGCGTCAAAAATGATGCCGTTTAGTTCGCCTGAATCCTTAAGCAAGTTAAGCCTGAAGTCGTGGTCTTGGCTGAAAAGCCAGGTTTGGTAGCCAACTGCGCCATCGGTGATTCCGGGAACGTAGACTGGCACGCCGTGCTTGGCTGCCCAGTAAAGGATTGAGGTTTCGTTGCAGCATCGCAAACCAATTTCTCGGGTTAGTTGGCTGGCTGAAAGTTCGCGTTTGCCTTCTCCGTAAAGCTCCTGCAACAGCGCTTGGATTTTCTGTTCGATTATGATACCATAACTTTCATTCGGAACAAGCACGTTTCCGAGGCGGTTTACGCCTTCCTCATGGAGCTTGGTGTCATTCATTACGAATGAGCCGCGATAATAGTCTTTCCAGCACCTTGCCAAATCATGATCCAACGTGCCACATGTGGTGATGATTACGTCGACGAGTCTTCGTTTGACGAGTTCCTTGAAAACGCCTCTTGTGCCTGTCGCCACAAGATTCCCCGTGAACGAGAGAAACTTGACACAGTCCTGTGCCTTAATCATGCCTTCTAGGATGTGAACGGCGATGGCGGTTTTTCCCGCAGTGAATCCCCAAGCATTTTCCATCTGCATTACTAGCTCGTTCACGGTTGTGTCTTCGGAAAACTCATAATCTTTTATAGCTTCTTTTAACAAGCCGATTTCCTCGCTACGCAAACCTGTAAGTGCTGAACCGCTTTATTTGCGTTTTCTGACGTGGCAGGAAGAGATGAGATAAAGATAGATAAATATGCACCGCGAATAATCTCTGAAAACAAAAAGATAAGCCGATTAAGTAAATCCGAAAACTGCTAGTGGCATGGGAAGAGCATTGGGCAAGATGTTGACGAAAAACTGTCAAGATAAACAAATGAAATATGTACTCGCTGTTGGGGATGGGATGGCTGATTATCCCATTCCAGAACTGGGCAACAAAACTCCTCTTCAGGCAGCATACAAACCAAACATGGACTCGATAGCAGCGAAAGGTCAAAACGGTCTCCTAAAAACAGTACCCGACGAATCGAATCCAGGTTCAGACACTGCAATTCTCTCAGTGCTCGGTTACGATCCACGACGGTTTTGTCCTGGTAGGGGCTCTTTGGAGGCTGCCGCCAGAGGCATCCAGCTAGAGGAGAATGACGTTGCTTTTAGGTGCAACTTAATAATGGAAGAGGATGGGATTCTGGTTGATTATTCTGCTGGGCACATAACAACCAAAGAAGCCGAACAGTTAATCGCGTCTGTGAAGGCGGCTTTCGAAAAACCTGGTGAAATCGAGTTTTTCTCGGGATTAGACTACAGGCATTTTCTTGTTTTGCGAAATCTTCCAGACTCAAACCTAATCGAGTGCGCTATGCCTCACGATTTTATCGGCGCGGAAATCTCAAGCGTCTTGCCTAAAGCCAAGTCTAAAGAAATGGAAAAAGCAGTGACTCTGCTTAGAAGGATAATTCTTGAATCAAAAGCGGTTTTGGAGGCTCACCCAGTTAACGTTGCTAGGCGAAAATCTGGTAAAAGGTCTGGGAACATGATTTGGCCATGGGGTTGCGGCGGAAAACCTTCCATGCCGTCGTTCATGGAAAAATACGGTTTGAAGGCTGCAGTCATATCGGCTGTTGATTTGGTGAAAGGCATCGGAATTTACACTGGAATGAAAGTCATTGACGTTGCTGGAGCCACGGGGTTGTATGACACAAATTATGAAGGCAAAGCAGCCGCCGCGCTGAAGGCTCTTGAAGATAACGACTTGGTTTTTGTTCACGTTGAAGCGCCAGATGAAGCGGGGCACGAAAGGGACTGTGAGAAAAAAGTTAAGGCGATAGAAGACTTTGATAAGAGGCTATTAGGTAATCTTCTTGCAGGCTTAAAAGAGTCTTATGTGATTGCTGTTTTGCCCGATCATCCAACTCCGATTAGGATTGGAACCCACACGCGGGATCCTGTGCCTTTTGCAATCCAGTCGCCATGTCTCGTGGCGGATGGGGTTCAGAAGTTTGACGAACTCTCGGCAAGGAATGGTGCCTTTGGTCTGGTTGAACATAAATCATTTTTGTCGCTTCTTCTTTCCTCAGCAAAATGTAGCAGATAGAGCCAGAATCAGTTGCTTATTCGGTAAGGTACGCTATGATTTTTGCGTACAAATCTTTGTCTCTCAAATCCTCGTAACCAGCGTAAATACTCGGATTATCGTTCACTTCAACCACGACGTATTCACCGTCCACTTCTTTGATGTCGACGCCATAAAGTCCTTTACCGACGACACGGCAAGCTTTCAACGCTGTTTCCCTTAGCCTAAATGGCGCGTTCTGTTTCTTCATCGACACGGTTCTGCCCCAGATGATAGTTGGTTTTCCTCGGAGTTTGGCGCCGTGTTTCCATCTGCCTTTCGGAATCATGTATTTGCATGCGTAGAGAACTTCGTCGTTTAGAACTCCTATTCTCCAGTCAAAAGCGGTAGGCACGAACTTCTGCACCGCCAAAACGTCGGATTTTTTAAAGTAGCGTTTGGCTACGTCGCGGAAGCTTGTTTCGCAGGCAGCTTTTTCAACATATCGGCTGAAGCTGGTGTAAGGTGCTTTTATGACGACTGGTTTTCCTAGCGTGTCGAAGATGTCGACGAGTTTTTTGTGGTGGAATTCATCCTTGTTCAGGAAAATTGTCGGGATGTGGGGCACGTTGTACTTCTCGAATAGTGCGTACTGGTGGATTTTGTTGGCGCAGATTTTTATGGATTCTGGATCGTCGATAACTTTCAGCCCTAGTTCCCACGCAGTTTTCGACACAATGTACGACGTGTACAGTGGGTCGGTGGTTGCTCGGATGAATACGGAGTTATATTTTGGGATTTCCGAAATGTCTTCTCGGAAGAGGAAGTGGAATTCTTGTCCCGTTTCCCCGGCTGCCAGCTTGAAGTTTTGGAGTGCGGATACTTCTCTGTGGTCGGAGAAGTTGTATTTCTCCACGAAACAAGCGATTTTACCCACTGAGAGTTTCACCCTGCTTCGAAAGGAGCGAAGCTTCTCTGGAAATCGTTCTTAAATCGCACGGGGAGAGTTCTTCGTTTCCGATAGGCTGGAGACCTGATAGGTAGGCTTTGTCGTCGACTTTTTGTATGTGCAATGTGCAGATCGGAATCTTGAAGAGACTGTAAACTTTCTCCACGATTGTTTTTACGCTCTTATCCTGCTCGTTGCATTTGCCGAAAAACGATTTACACGAAAACAACTTGCCCTTAAGGGGTTGGGCGCACACCGCAAATTTATAGTTCATTCCTAAACTTTTCACCGCTCTGTACAAGGCAGATTTGTTGTTTGCTGTTTTGTAGCCTTCGTGGATGAACGGGTTTACAGCGAAAATTACCATTGGAAAATCGAGTTCGGAGGTTATTTTTTTCACTGAGTCCGTGACGACAAAGGGCACAGTTGGTATTTTTGCTCTTGCAGCTCTCAGAAGAAGAATTGGTGTCCTGTTCGCGTCTATGATGTCTTCGCAGGACGGAATCACTTGATTGCCCAGGATTTCTGCGTGCAGGGAAACGTAGTACCCTGTTTTCATGTAGCGGTAATCGTTGCTGATGTTGAGTGTTGAGTCTTTTATTGTCGATGCCAAAAACTTTGCAGGCTTCATAACTCGAAGATTATTAGTTAGGTCGATGTTTGAGACGACCAACATCAGTCATGGAACACCAGACAATCCAAAGAGCGATGTTGCCAGAGATATATAAGATTAACTATGACATGAAAGTGATAAAGCAACATGCTTTGTCCCCGGAGCTGTTGTGCGATTTTTGACCATAGGACCCTTTCACAAATTCAATATAGCCAATAATCTTTTCGACGATGGTCGGTAGTCTGGTTTAGTTATGTTTAAAATAGCCCTTCTGTACTTAGTCGCATCTGCGATATAGACGAGTAGTTGGGGCGTTTGCCACGTACAAAACGTTAGAGGTTATGGGTCCGGAGCACGAGTTTTCTGTCGTCAACGAAGAATTAGCTCCTCTACCAATCGTTGACCTGGTTATCCGAGATTTTTGCGGAAGAGTCGTTAACTTCGTGGAGCAGCCTGGCTTCACGTTTGGGAAAGAGCTTCAGTTGCACGTTATGGAGGTGAAGGCGAAAGAACCGTTCAATTCGCCTCAACTTTTCGAGGAAGCTATGCAGAACGCCGTAACGAAGCTTTTGGATTTCCTTGAGACAAAGTACCGTGCCCATCTTCTTGGAACAGGAATGCACCCGCTTCTCAGGCTTGAGGAGACCCGCGTCTGGCCTCACCGCCACAAAAAAATCTATAAAGAATACGGGAAAATCTTCAACCTCAAACAGCACGGATGGCTCAACATACAAAGCCTCCACCTAAACCTCCCGTACTCAAACGAAGCGGAAGGCGTTCGGTTGCATAATCTGCTTATGGGCTTGTGCACTTACATGCCCGCCATTTCCGCGTCCTCGCCAGTTTACGAAGGCGCGTTCGGCTCGAACGTTGATAATAGACTCTTTTTCTACAAGGAGAATCAGCGTGAAGTGCCATCTATCATTGGCGACATTGTTCCAGAGCCTGTTTTTTCGTTTAGTCAATACAAGGAAGACGTTATCGGGAAATACTCGGAGGATTTGGCTAAAGCCGGTGCTGGAAAGTCGATTCTCTTTAAGGAGTGGGTTAATTCCCGCGGCGTCATCTTCAGGTTCGACAGGAAAGCCCTCGAAATCCGAGTAATGGACGAGCAGGAATGCATAAAATCCGATGTAGCCCTGAGCTGTTTTGTTCGCGCCGCTGTCCGAGGTCTAATAGCGGAGGAGGCTGAGCCTTTGCCGCACAATGTCCTAGTCAACGACTTCAACAAGGTTATAGCGAAGGGATTAGACGCGAAAGTCGAGCATCCCGAAGGAAAAACGGCACGGCACGTTTGCCAGTATTATTATAAGCTGGCTTTGGAGAACGCGGAAGAGGACGAAAAAAATTATCTCTGGCTGGTCAAGGAAAGAATAGAAAAAGGCAACCTGTCCAACCTCATCCGCGAAAGAATCACTGCTAAAACTCAGAGAACAGCCTTCGTGGAAGCGGTTCGGAGCGTGTATTCAACGCTTATTAAGTGCCTTGCCGATAACCAGCCCTACCTATGAAAAACTCGGGGGCAAGATGTCCTTGTACGATGAGGCTTCAGGCAAAACCTGCTCTTTCGACGTATGCTGCGAATGCAAAGCCAGCTGTTGCCAAGATGCGAAACCACCGTTAACCAATGAGAGGAAGAAAATAATCAGAGACTACCTGAAAAATCATGGCATCAGCATAAAGCAACCGTTCGCAAAAGCAGGGTACTCTCATCCAGCTGTGGACGCAGCGGGTTTCTGCGTTTTCTACAACAAAGCAACAAAAAAATGCTTAGTCCATCAGGTTAAGCCTGAAACCTGCAAGGCTGGACCCATAACTTTTGACGTTAACTGTAACACTGGGAAGTTGGAGTGGTTCCTGAAAACGGGCGAAATATGCATATACGCGCCGAAGCTATACCAGAATCGTGAAAGATTCGTGGAGCACTTCAAAGTGGCTAGATCGGAAATTCTGCGGCTCATCTGCAAGCTGGATTCAGAGGCTTTGCGGACCGTTTTGAAAGTGGAAGAGCCTCAGACTTTTAAGTTGAGCGAGGACGATTTGCCCGAAGAAGTAGCCAAGAAACTCAAGATAAAAACAAAGCACAAATGAAAAATAACAGTTGCGCCTTAGTTTCATTTTGGGAGGGTAAGAATGGACGAGTATGTTAAGGGAGCCGAACCTGATAGATGGCATTGGTGCAAAAACTGCACACAATACCCCCGAGTAGTGAACAAAAGTCGCTCTATCCGACCTAATTCTGACCTCTGCGACCAATGCTTGGCAAGAGAAAAGAAACAAGAATGTGTAATTTAGCGCACGGTTTCCTTGTACCTAAGATTGCCAGTTCAAAATCCAGTTCACTCTTTATTCCTCGGTTTTCTCTTACAGGAATCCCGCGTCTCTCAGCTTTAACGCGACAGCCACGTCGCCTTTGAGTTTAAGTTTTCCAGTGAAGAACGCCATTATGCCATCCAGCTTGCCATTTACTAAGTCGAGAAAGTCTGTCTCTGCCATCTCGACTGTAAGCTTCGGCGATGGAGATGTTCCTTCCTTAACCTCCATCTTCTGGTCCCTGATCGTTGCTGTCCAGCTGCCTCCCCGAGGTCCTTTGATGTCTATTTGGACCACTGTGTCGATTCCTTTGGCTTTGTCAGGTTTGAATCTGCCGGGCAGGTCTTTTTCAAGAATCTCTTTAGGTGTTTTAGCTTCCATTGATGCATCACTTTAGGTTTTTCTGTTATCTTACTCTGTCCACTGTTTTTGAAGTTTTGCATGTTTACCTGAACAAGTCAGCTTCCTTCGGACGCATAAGTTCCTTAGCCGAAACGTTCTCCGCTGATTTGTACGCGTATCCTCTTATGATGGCTACGGGCACGCCTTCGTTGGCTTGACCTATAACGAGCTCCGCGGCAGAAGCCAACTCGTCTGCAATAGCGGTCTGTTTCACCTTGAGAACGTAACCGAACAGGTCTTTTTCCCCACGCCTATCCTTCGTAGGCTTGATTCCTGCCACGCCAATCGCCACATTTATCTCGCCCATCCTCAACGGTCTACCATGCGTATCTGAGATTACCACGGCTACGTCGAAGCCCGTCAGCTCCTTTATTTCCTGCTTAATCTTCTGAGCCGAAGCATCGGGGTTTCTTGGAAGCAACGCGACGTTCCTTTCTCCTTCGATGTTAGATTTGTCCAATCCAGCATTTGCGCAGACTATGCCATTGTTTGTTTCAGTGATTATGCTGTTAGGTCCCACGCGCACGATTTCCTTTGTTTCCCTAAGGACTAGCTCCACAATGGCTGGCTCTTTTCCAGTTTTCTTAGCAATCTCCTTTGCCTGCGCCGATGGCGAAACGTCATCGAGACTGACCACATTCCCCTCAGATTTCGAGATAATCTTGTGCGTTATCACTATGATATCTTTTTCTTTTATTGGCGAATTTTGTTTCTCGGCAGCGTCTACAATGAGTATCACTATATCGTCGCCTTTCTTTATCATGGGCAAGTTCTCGATGGCAATTACTTCAACAGCCTTCACGTTTTTTCCTCTTTTCCTCGGATTTGTAATGGCTACTTTCTAAGGGAACTTAAGCTTTCCGTTTGTTTCGCCTCTCTTCTTGGCAATTTCAGGGAAGATTTAAAACAATACAAACCGCATATTCTAGATGAAAAGTTGTTTTCCTATCAGGGTGGATGCTTAAGCTTGGGAATTGAGAACCTTAACCGCATTTTTAATCCTAAGCGAATAGCAGTCATAGGCGCAAGCGAAAGAGAAGGCTCATTGGGCGCCAAAATCCTCCACAATCTGATAGGTTCAGGCTACGTTGGCGAAGTCTATCCTGTAAACCCTTTTAGGCGAACCGTGCAAGGAATACCAGCCTACTCAAACATAGGCAAAATTCCTGAAAAAGTTGATCTCGCCATTATCGCGACGCCCGCCCACATGGTCCCCCAAATCGTCGAGGAATGCGGAGTAGCTGAGGTCTGCGGAATAGTCATCATTTCGGCAGGCTTACGAGAAGCGGGAGGAACCACTTCTGAGCTCGAACGGAAAATATGTGAACACCAAAAAAAGTATTCTCTTCGAATTATCGGACCTAACAGCCTGGGTATTTTAAGACCGAAAATAAACCTCTTCGCCACCTTCGCTGATAAACAGGCTATCCCGGGAAAAATAGCGTTCATCTCTCAAAGCGCTGCCTTAAGCGCCTCAGCCCTTGACTGGGCTTGGGAAACCCACGTCGGCTTCAGCGCCATCATCTCAACAGGTTCAATGCTCGACGTGGACCTCGGCGATTTCATCGACTACTTCGGCGCTGACCCGCAGACCAAAACCATAATGCTTTACGTTGAATCCATAAAGAACTCGCGGAAATTCATGAGTGCCGCGCGACAATTCGCCAGAGAAAAGCCTATCGTGCTGGTTAAGGCTGGGCGATTCCGAGAAACACGCGAAGCCACGCTTTCACATAGTGGCTCTCTGGCAGGGGAAGATGCAGTATATGATGCTGCATTCAAACGCGCTGGCATTGTTCGGGTTGAAAGCGTAAGTGACTTATTCAACTGTGCCGTGGCTTTGTCAACTCAGCCAAACCCTAACGGGCTTAACCTCACGATAGTTACGAACGCTGGCGGACCAGCAATCATGGCGACTGATAAGCTAGTTGCCCTTGGGGGAAAGCTTGCTCAGCTAAATGACGACACTGTTCAGGCGTTGAAGCAGGTTTTGCCCACCTATTGCAGCATAAAGAATCCCGTAGACATTTATGAGGAGGCAACCGTGGAAAGGTTCCGAAAAGTGCTTGAAATCTGCTTGAAAGATCCTTGCAGCCACGGGTTTCTATTAGTTTACACGCCACAGGGCGCCACAGACCCGATTGCATTGGCGGAGACAATCGTGGAGATGGCGAAAAATGTTGGCAAGCCAATTCTCATCGCTTTGATGGGTGAGGATAATCGTTGCCGAGAAGCCAGAAGAATTCTACAACGAAGCAGCATCCCCTCATTTGCCGCGGCTGAAGAAGCAGTTTTAACTTTCACCCACATGTATGACTACACGAGAAACCTCGAACTTCTTTACCAAACTCCCCAAGAAGTTTCCGTGGCGCAGATTGACGCACCATTACTCAAAGCAATTATTAGGCGAGCTTTCTGCGAGGGTCGAACGGTCCTCAGCTTGCCTGAGTCCATGCGTTTCTTGGAGGAGTACAAAATTCCAGTCGTGAAGACGCTCGTCGCACGAATCCCTGCGGAAGCTGAAGCGTTATCTTCTGAACTGGGATACCCTGTTGTGATGAAAGCTCTTTCTCCTCAGGTTACCCACAAATCCCAAATCGAAGGCGTCATACTCAACATCTGGTCTCCTTCAGAAACTACCGCTTTCTTCAATGAACTCTCGAAAAAAGTCAAGAGCTACAGTGGCTCTGCGGAGTTTCAGGGCGTTGCCATTCAACCTATGGTTCGCGAGAGAGGACAAGAGCTTCTGGTGGGCGCGAAAAAAGACCCTCAGTTCGGGTCGGTCATTCTTTTCGGGATGGGCGGAACCTCAGCGGAATCATTCAAAGACGTCAGCGTTGGTTTTCCGCCTTTGAATCAGGTGCTTGCGAGAAGGCTTGTTGAAGACACTGAGGTTTTCAAGCGCGCGTCATCCAGCGGGCACGCATTCAATGTGAGTCTTTTGGAGGAGATTCTGGTAAAGTTTTCTCAGCTTGTCACCGATTTTCCCGAGATAAAAGAAATCGACGTGAACCCCCTAATCGTCACCGAAAAAGGCGCTGTGGCAGTTGACGCGCGCATCGTGATTGAA
>Ga0209641_10002457_pt1 | contig 15956 bp, 11 predicted proteins | sample RifCSP16_1_FD_184022 | JGI IMG/M metagenome (GOLD analysis project Ga0209641, IMG submission 184022) | Soil microbial communities from Rifle, Colorado - Rifle CSP2_sed 16_1 (SPAdes) (version 2) | ecosystem: Environmental > Terrestrial > Deep subsurface > Rock core/Sediment | place: Rifle...
CCGCGTTGAGATTTCCTCCTGAAGAATGAAATCGAAATATCTATGAGCGTGCTCCGTTCTCCCCGGTCGAAGACGAATGAGAAGACCACCGCGGCATAGCTGGCCAGCACGACAAGGGCAACCACGATCAGGGAAGCGAGCCCCGTCACCAAGGGGCGCAGCCCCCAGAGCGCGGCCGCACATCCGAGCCCTGCCAAGGCCGGACGGGCAATACTGGTCTTGAGCATTTCTCTGGCAGAGATGTTTACAATGGTCCGCTGCACGATCAGCACAAAGACCGCGGCCCCGATGTTGGTCGCCAACAGGAACGCCACGGCGGCGCCATCAATTCCCAACCAACTGATGAGGACAAAGCAGAAGCCGATCATCGCCAACGCATCAATCACCGCGATGATCGCCCCAATACCTGGCCGGCCCACGCCTCGGGCAACGTCGGTCGCGGGTTGGGTCATCAGCACGACAAAAAACGCGACGGCAAGGACGCGAAGCGACGTCGTGCCTTGGACCGCAAAGTCAGCTCCAATCCAATGCTCGAGGATCTTATCTGCATAGATGAGAAGAAGAAGCGCAAAGGGCAGTGACACGGCGCAAAGGGCCTTGGTCGTCCTCAGATAGAGCCCCTTCAGTTGAGCGGACAGGCCGAGAGCCGAGACCTCCGTGACCGCAGGGAAGAGCGCCGGACCCACCGCATAAGGGATCACGAGCATTTTCGCGGCGAGATTGAAAGGAACCGAATAGTAACTCAGCCTTGAAATCGGAAGCAATGCACTGATGATGAGCTTATCGACTTGGAGACTGACTTGGGCCGCGACCGTGGAGACTAGCACGGAGCCCCCGAATTTCCACAACCTGATCGCCTCCCCCCAATCAAAACCAAAACGGAGCTTATAATCCGGGAGAAGCCGCCGTGTCACCCCCACAAGGATTATGACCCCTGCCACATTCAGCAGGACCCCCGTAGTAATAATTGAGGGAAGACTGAAACCAGTCGACACGAGGATGGCCGGAATGATTAGTCCCATGCTGCCAATCGCCGCGTTCATTTTTGCGACGATATCGAGCCGCTGACACGCCAGTGGCACGGCCAACAACCCATTCATAGCCATCGTGACGGTGAATCCAACCGCAGCGAGACGTAAGGCCACTTGAGCAGCATCCGCGAGGGTAGAGGGGACGTGCAGGACGCTGAGCGCGAAGCTCTCGGCGAGGGCCCCAATCACTAAGCCCCCGAACACACCCATCGACAAAAAGAGTGTAAGGCCGGTTTCGATCAGCCGCTGAGCTCTCTGTTGCTCGCCTCTCGCTAGCGCCTCCGAAAGGTGTTTCACCAGCGCTTGACTGGTGCCAAGATCGAGGAACGTGAAGTACCCAATGAGCACTGCGGTAAGAGCGTATAGCCCATAGGCCTCTACGCCCAATCCACGCACGAGGATCGGGACAGTCACGAAGCTCAGCCCTAAGAGAACGAGTTTCGCATTCAAGGTGTACAAGACATTGCTGACGAGGCGTCCAGCACGGTTCATCACACACCAAGACCGGAAGGGAGTCGAGCCAAGATGTCTTTATGCATCCGCCACATGCACGCCCCGCGATTGCCGTGACAGTCGGCTAGACCCGGCCACGGACACAACGGTTCAGAATTTGAAAGAGGTAACGCCGGCTCAAGAGCCTCGCGATGAGCTGGTTGTTGAGGAACCGACCGGCCGGCTGCTGCAAGATTGGGGGAAACGAGCGGTAAGGAAACTCAACGACAATCGCGAAGTGAACCACGAGGGGTTCTGCCAGGCGAAAAAGCGATGGGGACAACATCGCCCATTGGACAAGGCGAAGCGCAGCGCGATAAGCCCCAAGCCAGCTGAGGAGCTTGAGAGAAAGCCTGACGGCGTGCTGGCCAACGCCCATCGCGCAGAACCTCCGCAGTTTGAAATCGAGCTCAACGGGAATTCCTTTTGCGGTCGGAAAGAAGCTTCGGACATGATCGAGAAACTCTTGAGGCGTTTTAAAGCCATGGTGGACCCGGTCGACAAAGTTGGATGGCTCCAAGGCATCTCGCTGCCCTCGATCGAGTGTAAGCGCTAGCGGCGCAATATCGTGGACGCTCGGAAGGGAGATCTGCTTGTCGTCGAGATCTATGATGCAACTGGAAATCAGAAGCGCAACGGGCCGCGCCTCGTGAGCACAGGCAATCCGCTGAAGCACGGCTGCGCTCTCGTCTTTCGAGAGGGCGTGGATCGCGGCCAGCCAGACGACAAGGTCCACCGACTCGAACCACTGCTCTGGGAGTGACTTGATGTCTGCCTGCCGGAAGTCCACCTGCGGGAAGCGCGTGCGAGCCCGGTCGACGATCATATCGGACCGATCGAGGCCAACCACGGCGAAGGCCTCCTCGGTCATCTCGATCGAAAAATCTCCCTCCCCGCACGCGAGGTCCACGCCCTTCTCAAACGGCCCGCGAGGAAGCAGGCGCCGCAGCTCACGGGAGCGAATTCGCTCGGCGCGGCCGGCTGACACCGTCCTCGGCCCCACACACTCCTGGCCGTAGCGATCCCAGGTCTCACGACGATCCAGATCTGCCGACTGCAAGGCGTCCCCTTTCTGCTGGGCTTGCGCTTGGGACTCGGCTCGAGCCTCCCGATTGTCTCGAAGCAGTTTCAAGCTGGAATGCGCCAGCAGCGGGGATTTATGCAGATTTAATGCCACTGCCCCTGCGGCAGGGGGTCCAGCAAATGTCAGAAGGGACAATTGGCTAGCGAAGCTTGGGTTTCTCTTGGCCCTTCGGCGCCCGTCGCTTCCGGAAAAATTTTCCTGACGACTCAAACAACACCCGCCTGGGCCAGATTGGCCACGGCCAGCGCAATTTGGCTCCACCCGTGCCCGGCCTCAATGAATCGGCGGCCCGCAGCTCCCATCTGGCCGCGACGAGTCGGATCCTTGAGAAGGCCCACCATCGCCTCGGCCAGCAGGCTCGGGGCGTCGGGTGGCACCGGGACGATCGCGCCACTCTCCTTGATCAGACCGTGGATCGACGGGATCTCGGACGCCACCACAGGCCGGCCGCATGCGAGATAGTCGAAGAGCTTGAGTGGAGAGGTCTCCCCCCTGGAGGCGACAAATGGCGCGACACAGCAATCCGCGGCGTTGATATAGTCGGGAACGCGCTCGTAAGGAACGGCCCCAACGAAGTCGATCGCTGAACGCACGCCGAGGGACTCCGCCTGAGCCTCGAGGCGGGCTCGATCTGGACCCCCACCGATGACAAGCAGCCGCGTCGATGGGCAGCGACTGCGCACTTCCGCAAGCGCGCGAATGGCAGTCGACACGCCTTGATGCTCGTAGAGGACTCCAACAAACGTGACCAAGAATCCCTCTTCCGAGAGACCGAGCCGACGCCGAGACTCCATGGGATCGCGGGGAGCAAAGTGCTCGGGATCAGTGCCGCTCGGAATCAGCCTCACTTTCTCGGCGTTGACGCCATATCGTTGCTCGACCATCTGCTTGAGTCCCGTCGTGATCGCGATCACGACGTGCGCGAGCCGGCAGTTCAGCCACTCGGCTGTAAGAATCGTCGCACTCCTGAGCCACCCTTGCCGCCCGCGCTGCTCGGCATAGGCATCGCCATTCACCTCCAAGAGGAACCGCGCTCCGATGAGGCGCGCGAAGAGCCCCGGGAGAATGCTTCGGTTGGTCCGGGCATAGACCGCATCGGGGCAGAGTGTCCGGAGGGTTCGCAACGGAGCCGCGACCATCATGATGTATGCCGACAGAGGACGGAGCCATCGGCCCTTGAGGGTTCGATATGACCTGATCGGAACGTCGGGCTCCGAGGAGATGCGGAGAAAGTCCGGGGCGAAGACAAGGGCATGATGGCCGTTTTGATTCAAATGTCTGGCAAGCTCCAGAACCTTCCGGACCCCGCCAAGCTCCGCCTTCATCCCCGCCTCATGGGCGTAGAAGAGGAGATAGAAGTTCATCGGCGAACTTTGTATAGGTCTTCCGCGACCGGCTGGCGCGTCACACTCTCTTCAAACTGTGGGAGCAAGACCGCGATGGCGGTGAAGAACCAGAACGGCTCCATGATTCGCACGATAATGAAGGTGTTGGCCCCGATGCCGTGAAAGAGCAGCCCGACAAACCCCGCCAGATACCCGAGCGCCAGCCCCTTGAGGTCAGGATCTCGCAGTCTGTTATAACTCCGCCAAGCCATGCGCCAGACTGACCAGAGCAGGAAGCCAAACGCGACGAATCCGACCGCTCCAGTCTCTACCAGCGTTCGCGAGTACTGGGCGTCGAGAAACCGAAATCCCGTCACCCCGTAGCCGAGCAGCGGGCTTCGGCTCCAGGCCTCTACTGCGTCCTGGGTCGCCTGGATCCGCTGTGACGTCGAGGGATCGAACACCAGGCGGCCGATTCGAGCTTGGGGCTGTCCAGCTTCGGGTTCGAACGTGCGGGTGACCCGCTTGACGAGCACGTCGGGGACCATTGTGGAGCCCACAGCCACGAGCAGCATCAGAGCCACCGCAAGAACCAGGCGTCTCCGGCTCAACAGGAGGAAGACTGCCAGCGTCGGAAGAAGGGCGACGTAGGAGGCGCGCGACTGCGTATAGAGAAACGGCAGAACCATGAGCCCGCACAAGGCGCACATCGCCGTCCGGAGTTGCTTCGTTTTCGTCTCGAGCGCGCACCCAAGCGCCAGCGCCGTCATGAAGACCAAGTAGCCGCCCAGGGTGTTCGGCTCTCCAACATCCCCCTCGAACGGCGCGGAGACCCTGTGCCCGGATGGGATCTGCCCGATCGCCACCAGCGAGACAATCGCCGCGGTAAGAAAGGCCGTGGCGACAAGGCGTTGGGCCTGATCACGACCTTTCACGTTGTTGACGGTCATGAAATAGAAAAAGATGTACTCGACGTACTTCATGATGTAGAAGAACCCGGAAAGCAGCTTCAGGTTCCCTGTCACCGCGCCCCAGAGGGTCGCAATGACGTGAGTGACGACGTAGGCGACGATCGCCCCGTTGAGAGGCGTCCGGAGAAAGAGGCTCAGCTCTTTGTTGACCGCCGTTTTCGCGAACCAGGTAAACGTAATAATGAGGATGATGAGGTCATCGACGCGGAGCACGACCTCGCGACGTTCGGCAATCGTGCCTTGTCCACTGACGACAATCTCCGGCGAAAGAAGCATCGAGAGGAGCAGGATATAGAGGCCGATCTCGGTTCTCACAAAGACAACCACAAAAATGGCGAGCACAAACGCGAGGAGGAGCGCCGCAGACGGGGGGATCGAGGTGATGCCGCTCGAGACGAGGAGAGCGACACCGGCCAGCGCAAGGCCGGTGAGAATCAGTCCAAGAGATCCCCCCTGGGAAAGGGCCGAAAGGTTGGGACGGCGGGACATCAGGGCTTCAAACTGCTCGGTGGGCAGCGCTACTTGAGCTGCACCACCGAATTGGGGAGGCCGCTCCGGGCGAGCTCCTGGCTCTTCGCCTCGGCCTCTTCCCGTGTCGCAAAGCTTCCGTGGCGGATGGTGTAGTGAGAGACAGTTTCAGGCAGGACAGCGACGCGGACTTGGAATCCCTTGGCTCTGAGCTGCTCTCCCATTTGGACCGCGACGCGGAGCGGCGCCGGATCTCCCACACGGATCAGGTTCGGCTCCCGCCCGCTCAGCACTGCCGCGATCTCGTCCGCCTGGAGGCGGTCCAGCGCCGCTTGCGCGTCTCTCGCTGAGGCAAACCCTTCAACGAACACCGCGAAGAGATTGCCGCCGGATTGCCGCCGGAAGCGCGCAGAGGTGAGACCGGCTTGATTGAGGAGCGTCTCGGCGCGATCGGCCTCTTCCGGCAGGACGAACGGCCCGAACTCCAGCGCGTAACGAAGGGCCGCCGGCGCGGGCGAACGGGGCCGCGCGGTGATCACCGCAGACCTTGATTCAGCCCGGGGGAACGCCGGTCCGGCCTTCGGCGTCGCAATACCTCCATCGGCTTTGGCGGGAGCGTTCTCGGGTTGATTCGTCGTAGAAGCGGTGTCTGACATGATCGCCGCCGCGTCATGCTCTGAGGTGGCTGGCGGCTGGAGCCCGCGATCTTTCGAGCTGACCAGCGCACTCCACCGTGCGCTGAGAAGTTCTTGAACGCTCCCCGATCGCATCGGCGACCAGAGGCCAAACCGCCACATCAGGAACCCCACAAGGAGCGTGGCCAGGATGATTAGAAGCACGACGCCGAGCCAGAAATGGGCGTAGCGTTTCTGAGGAGCTGGCGGAAGCTCCTGCTCGATCGTTGGTCGCCCGATCTGGCGACTCTGCTGGACTTCCTGCGAGGGGGCAGAACCTCGGGAAAAGAGCGCGCCGATCCGGTTCAGCAGCCGCCGCACCCCGGTGGCCGGCGGCCCTTCGGCTCCAGCCTCTTCCGCGTAGTAATGGGTGTAGTAGTGATGGTAGGTCGTGTAGCCGGTGATCTCAGCGCGAATATCGTTCAGCACCACTCCCCACACTCGGCCTCGCGCGTTTTCCAGGTGGATCTTGGCGCGTCTGAGAGCCACCCGCCCCACTTTGCCGGCCTGATAGCAGAGGAGCACTCCGTCCACCTGGGAGGCGAGGATCGCCGCATCAGCCACGGGCAGGACCGGAGGCGTGTCAAAGAGGACGATGTCATAGCGCTCCCGCACCTGGCGAATGAACTCAGCCATCTGGGGCGTGCCGAGAAGCTCGGACGGGTTCGGTGGACTCGCGCCCGCGGTGATAAGATGGAGGTTGTCCAACCCCGGCGTCATCATGACATCTTCCATCTCGAAGCGTCCCATCAGAATATCCGCGACTGTCCGAACGCACTCCTCCCAGCGATAGTTCCCCAGAAGGATGTCGCTGAGTCCGGGCTCTCGGTCGATCCCGAAGATCTTGTAGATGCTGGGACGACGAAGATTCGCCCCCACGATCAGCGTTTTCTGCCCCATCTGCGCCAGGGTGACGGCGAGGTTCACAATCGTGGTGGTCTTCCCCTCCTGGAGCGACGAGCTGGTCACAATGAAGGTCTTGCCTCCCCGCTCCATCGTCGCGAATTGGAGGTTGGTGCGAAGCGTGCGATACGCTTCTGCGACCGGCGCCTTCGGATCGAAGTGGGTGATCAGGAGCCCATGTCGCTCCAGATCCTCTCGGTCCATAGACGCGAGCTCTGGCCGGTGCTCGATGAGCCGATCCACCACTTCTCCAGCCTCGATATGCGGAATGACGCCGAGGACCGGAACTTCAAGGTAGCTCTCCACGTCCTCGATGGTCCCGATCGATGTGTCGAGGGTCTCTTGGACAAACGCTAAGACCAGACCAAGGACCAACCCGATCACCGCGCCGATCACCACCATGTTTACGGTTCCTGAGCTGACCGGGAGGGCGGGATCGGTGGCTGGCCGGACGACGCTGACCTCCTCGATTCGCTCCGCTTCTTTGATCAGCGCCTCCTGGTGCTTGACGCGGAGGTTCGAGTAGAGGTCATCAGAAATCTTGGCGACCCGTTGGAGACGGGCCAGGTTCAGCTCGGTTGACGGCACGTCGCGGCTTCTGAGGAAGAGCTCGTTCATCTGACGATTCAGGATCTCTTCGCGGCTCTTCAAGAGCGCGACCTGCCCGGAGAGTTCTCGTATAATCTCTCCTCGCACCTCGCGGATCCGATCGTTGATCGCTTGGAGCCTCGGGTGCTGGTCGGTGGCTTCAAGCGCGAGGTTACTCCGCTCGATGAGCAGATCGACGAGCGTGGTCTGAAGCTTCGCCATTCCCTGGCTCGTGGCATCCACGACCACTCGATCGCGCTCACGCTCGGGCACGCTGTCGAGCTGGCGAATCCGATTGACGGCCTGCTCCAGCTCCACCCGCTGCTGTTGGCTCTTCTCCAGCTCGGTGCGGATATTGGAGACGAGCGAGAGGAGGATCTGCGACTCTGACCCGGGAGAGATAATCCGATTGGCGACCCGGAACGCCCAGACCGCTTCCTCGGCCTGTTTGACCCGCTCCTCCATCTCCTTGAGCTGCTGCTCAATGAACTGCCGCGCCTCGACGATCCGGCGGTTTCGGGCCCTCGACTGCTCCTCTCGGTAGACTTCGGCCACCGCGTTGGCGATATCCTTGGCTTCCTGCGGGTTTGATGAGGTCGCGGTGATGTCGATGATGTTGGTGGTTCCCACGCGCTGGGTCTTCACCTGGTTTTGGAGGCTGGCCACCACTTCAGAAAAGTTCTTGGAGGCGAGGATGTCGTCAGCGCCCACGCGTTCCGGGATCATCCCGAGGCGTTTCGCGACCTTCTCGATGATGGGGAAGCTGCGGATGACCGCCGCCTGTGTCTCGATGCTGTCAGCCGGGGAGAAGGAGAGCACCTCGACGAAGAGGCCGGTGAGCGTCGTGGATTGCTCGAACTTGATGCTGGCGGTGGCCTGGTAGACCGGCACTTTGGTGTAGGCCAATGCCGCGGTGAAGAGCGCCGTCAATGTCATACACACGAGGATCGTGACTCGGCGCCTGACGATGATCCGCCAGTAATCGCGCAGATTCATCTCGTACTGTGCCATTGCCTACCTTTCAGACGCGCGCGCGCGGCGGGCAGTGAGACACGGAGCCGTCGCGTGGGAGAAGAGCGTAATGAACGAGATGAAATGGGAGCAGCACTGAAGACACGACTTGCGCGGAACCGGCTCAATTCGTCGCCGGAGGCTTGCACCTCTCGGGACTCGGGAACTGACGATCGAACCCTCCTACGAAGCGACCACGCTCCGCGCCTCGGACGCCGCCTGAACTTAGAAGAGGTGCTCGACTCCGTCGGCGCCGATAGCGTCGGCTCGGGTTCTTCCCCCCGAGAGACTACGTCACCTCCATGCGCCGAGGCCCTCGAACCTCTACCAAACGCCTGTCCCTCGTGGTTCCCCAACACCTCAAAGTATACTGCATGGGTCCGGGTAACCCTTCAACTTAAAAAGATGCGTTGGCGACCATACACGGCCTGGCCCAAACATTCCCGTGCTACGCGAGCGGCTCTGGCGAAAGCGTGATTTCTCCCTCATGGAGCGGGCCAACCACATAGACGAATGGCGTCTCTGTGAGATCCAATGGCCTCGGAGGATCAAGGCGGTTTCCCCTGGCATCAACAAGCACTTCGAGCTCAGGGCGAAGGGGTTGCTGCCGGTTGACGCTGACGACTCGACCGATTTCGCCCGTGTTCAGCCGAACCAGTGTCGGAGGCGGGAAGAAGGAGACCTCAGCCAGGAGGGTTTTGATCAGTTGGGAGGAGAAGTTATCGTGCTTGGTTCTCACAATCTCGCGAATAGCCTCGTGGCACCGAAAGCGCCGCCGGTATGGCCGCTGCTGAATCAGCGCCGCGTAGACATCCATCAGCCCAATGATTTTTGCGTTGGGGTGAATGAGCCCTCCCGCGAGCCCCTGCGGGTATCCGCGCCCATTCTCACGCTCATGGTGCTGGAGAATCGGCTCCACCAGCTCGGGGTTGGCGGGCGCCCACTGGCGCACCAGCTCCCCTCCAAGCCGGGTATGATTCTGTATGACGGCCAGCTCGTCGGGCAAGAGCGCAGACGTTTTTTTGAGCGTGGCCTCCGGGACCCGCCACATCCCCACGTCAAAAAGAAACGCCGCGAGCCCGAGCTCCTGGAGTCTCGGGCGATCGTAGTCCAAACCGATCCCGATTCTCAGTGAGAGGATGCCGACGCTGACGAGGTGTGAGACGAGATAGTTGGCGCCTGGAGGGTATGGGTCGTTGGCGATCCACAGCAAGTCCGCTCCGTGTTCGAGGTTTGCGATCGCCCGATCCACAAGGGCTCGGTACGCGGCCCACGGCAGGGGACGGCCTTCGCGAACGAGAAGGGGAAGTTGGCCGAGGACCTCCAACATCTCGCGGTAGAGCACTTCGGAGTTCTCTTTCCGCCGTGAAGGCGTGGCCCGAGCCTCGCTCCCCGACGGATCCACGAAATCCTGGCTCGATTCTTCGTGCGCCAGGGGAAAATGCAGCGCCGCCACATTCGAACGGTCTTTCTCCGCTTCATGGCGCTGGGCCGATATCTCGGGCGCCGGCAGCTTTTGAGTTGGCGTCGGAGCGCCTGTTGCTCGGACCAGTTGGCTCATCCTGACCATAGGTCAGTGCACCCCCACAGTGTCTCGGATCACCTCAGTCACGATCTTCTCGTCAACCTCAGTGACTCGCTTGGAAGAGCCGATGAGCAGACACAGGTCACAGAGATTGTTAATCTCGCGAGGAATCCCCCGGGCGAAGTCGAAGATCTGCCTGATCGCCTCCTGACTGAAGAGTTGCCGCGGCTGCCCGGCGGTCTTCAATCGATGGGCGATGTAGCTCGCCGTGTGATGATAGTCCAACATGTTCAAGTGATAGCGGATCGCAATCCGCTGGTCCAGCTGGCGGATGCCACGCACCTTGTCCCGTAGCTCGGGAGAGCCGATGAGCAGCAGCGTGAGAAGAAAACGGTCGTCAAGCTGGAAGTTCAGCAAAAGCCGAAGCTCTTCAAAGACACCGTCATCCTCAATGAGCTGCGCCTCGTCGATCACGATGACCGTGTCCTTCTCCGCTCGCATGTTCTCGTAGATGACCTCATTGAGCCGGTGGAGGAGATCCGCCTTCGATTTCTCCGGGCTCTCAACTCCGAGCTGGTAGAGGATCTCCCTGAGGAACTCCACCGTGTTCCAGCACGGGTTCGTGAGCAGCCCCACCTCGTAGCGATCGGCCTCTAAACGCTGGATGAGGGCGCGGGAGAGTGTCGTCTTCCCGCACCCATACTCCCCGGTGAGCATCGCGGCGCCCTTGCGCTGCTTGACCGCGTACACCATTCGGATCAGGGCCTCTTCATGCTCCGGCGAAAGATAAAAAAACTTCGGGTTTGGCGAGTTATCAAATGGCGGCTCGCTCAACCCCCAATACTGTTCGTACACTGTTGGCTCTCCCCGCGACCTATTTGCCCGCCAAGAGGAAGATCGAGGCGTATCCGAGCACGATACTCGCGATCCCCTGGGCAATCTGGAGGTAATCCTGCCACCACTTCACCCTCACTTCAGGCACTTGAATGATGTCACCGGGCTCGATGGCAGGCGACCTGTCGAGGGGGTACTCCTTCCCATCTCGTTTGATCACAATCGCGGCCGAGACCTTGGCGCGATCGTCAGGCCCGCCCGCAACAAAGAGATAGTCTTTCGGGGCCAGATATGGCTTGAATTCGTGGGCTCCCGGAGCCTTCACGCGACCGGAGACATAGACTTTGTCCTCAAGCGCGGGCACCACGAGGACGTCGCCATTCTTCAACTCGAGATTCATGTTCTCGTCTTTTTTAACGAGGAGACGGTCAAGGTCTACCGGGAGAGTGGTCCGCGCGCCAGGGCTTTCAGTTCGCTCGATGAACGCGCGCTTGAGGTCGGCCCATGGCGCAGGGCCACCAGCTTTGACCAACAGGTCGCGCACGCGCTCGCCGCCCGCAAGCTCATATCGCCCCTCAGAGAGGGGACGCTTGCCAGGGTCGACTTTCGTGAGGTCAATCGCTTGAGGACCGCTCCCGATCACCGCCCCCCGGATCTCAACAATGTCCTGAAAGATCGCGTCGGACGGAATGTAGATGGCATCGCCAGGTTGCAGCTCTTTAGCGAGCCCGGCTCTCAAAATCGGCTCAAGATCGATCGAGGTCGTCTCTTTTCGTTGGTCAGGCCCGATTCGCGTGAGGCGAGAGTTTTTGAGGGCAGCGTTCGGGAGCGGCCCACCGGCCAGGCTCAACAGCCCCTGGAGCGTGCGGTCTCCCGTCAGCTCATATTCCCCTGGGCGCTGGACCTGCCCCTGCAGCAGTATCGCATCGCCTCTGGGCGGCACATACACGGTCGTGCCCTCGGTGAAAGTCGGATTCTCCTCCGAATCTCCCTGAAGCATGTACTTCAGGAGATCAACTGTGCGGTCAGTCCGCCCTTTCACCAGCAGCGTGACTCGCCGGGTTGACCCGCGAGGTGACACTCCTCCCGCTGAGGCGAGCACCTGGGAGAGTCGATCGAGTGCGGTCACCCGGTAGCTTCCGGGCTTCACCACTTCCCCGGTCACTGACACTTCGAACGCACGTGCCTGAACGACCGACAGGGTCACGTCTACAAAACGAAGCACGGTGGAAATCTTCTGACTGATGGCTTCGCGAGCTTCTACAATCGTCGATCCTCCGACCGTCACCCCGCCGACCGGAGGGATGTGAACCTTTCCCTCAGGGCTCACCGCAATTGTGTGCTTGGTGACTTCCAGGCGCCCGGCGACAACCACATCGACGAGATCGCCGGGACCCAAACGGTAGTCGCCGGGAAGGGCGACACGAAAAGCTTGGGGAAGTTGGAGAGGTGTCACATTGGCTGGACCCGGCAAAGAAGGCCCTCCTGTGAGCCCAGTTTGGCCCAACGCGATGGCTGGCCCGAGGGTGATCAGAAGAGCTAAATAGCTAACTGAATAAATTCTTTTCACGTTGAGCGCTTTCGCCTCAGTTGCCTCTTCCCCCAGTGGGCTTGCAAAAATTGGGCAAGGTTACCAAAAATTCTCTTCCTCGGCGGGGGGGAGTGTCAAGGAAAAAGAACGTTCTGACATAGAGTTCCCTTGACAGCCTACCGGGGAGCCGAACTACACTAGCTGCTAGCATAGGTAGCAACAGATGAAACGCTTGGCGCTCCTCATCCTTGCCATCCTGGCAGCAGCAGGCCTTGGGTTTTCCTCTCATGTGTTGATGACCAGGGGCCTTCCCCCTGTCACCGCCTCCGTTAAGGCTTCCCAGGCCGACGACCTCCAGCAAGCATTCGTTGCCGTTGCTGAACGTGTACGGCCTGCCGTTGTGAACGTCGGGACGGTTCAACACAGTAGAGGGAGAAATCCATTTAATCTCAAGCCTTTCGAAGATGACCCCTCTTTCAAAGAGTTTTTCGAACACTTTTTTGGCCAAGGTCCGGGACCTCGAGAGTTCAAACAGCCAAGCTTGGGTTCCGGAGTAATTATCGACAAAAAAGGGCATATCTTAACAAACTTTCACGTTATCAAGGGAGCGGACGAGATCACCGTTCGACTCGTTTCCAAGAAGGAATACAAAGGGAAGGTGGTCGGAACAGACCCGAAAACCGACTTAGCCGTGATCAAAATCGAGCCAGCCGATGAGTTGACAGTGGCGCCCCTTGGAAACTCCGACGGCCTGAAAGTTGGACAATGGGCCATCGCGATTGGCAATCCATTCGGGTTGGACCAGACTGTCACAGTTGGAGTGATCAGCGCGACCGGGCGCGCGGACGTCGGGATCGCCAACTACGAAAACTTCATCCAGACCGATGCCTCGATCAACCCGGGAAACTCGGGCGGCCCGTTGCTGACGTTGAACGGCGACGTGGTCGGAATCAATACCGCCATCGTGGCCGCCGGACAGGGGATCGGCTTCGCCATTCCAATCAACATGGGGAAGCGCATCTCCAGCCAACTTATTGATCGAGGCAAGGTCGTGCGCGGGTGGTTGGGGGTCTCGGTGCAGCCGGTCACCCCGGAGCTGGCTCAGTCACTCGGCGCGTCAGGAAGCGCCGGCGCGGTGGTCGGCCATGTCTATGGAGAGGGCCCGGCCGCTCGGGCCGGGATCCAGCAGGGCGACCTAATTTTAAAATTCGACGGGACCACCCTCGAGGACTACCACCATTTTCAGCGTCTGGTGGCTGAAGCCGAGGTCGGGAAATCGGTGACGCTGCAGCTCCTGCGAAAGAAGCGTCCGACGGATGTGACCGTGAGAGTCTCGGAAATGCCGGGCGAGAGCCTGAGGAAGAGCGCTCCGTAGGCGTGATGGGGAAAACCATCCTCGTAGTGGATGACTCGGAGACGATTCGAAAGCTGGTTTCGGTCTCGGTCCGCGTGCTGACCGGCTGCACGACCGTCGAGGCTCAAGACGGGCTGCAAGCGATCGAGCAGCTCAATCAACAGGCGGTCGATCTCGTCATCACTGATCTGCGGATGCCCAGGCTCACCGGCCTTGAGCTGATCAGCTACATGAAGAACGATCCGAAGCATCAGCAGACTCCGATCATTCTCCTCACGACCGAAGCCGCCGAAGAGGACAGGCGCAAAGGGCTCGCGCTCGGCGCGAACGAATACCTCATGAAGCCGTTTCAACCCAAACAGCTTCAGGCGACGCTGCTGAAATATCTCGGAGCAGCGTGATGGCCACGTGGGAGCTCCGAGTCCAGAGCCACCCAGAACAGCTCAAGGAAATTCGGCAGTGGCTGGGCCAGGTAGGAGGAGCCGTGGGGCTGGCCCAGGATGAGATCGCCAACGTGAAAGTGGCGGTCTGCGAGGCGTGCACGAATATCATCCGCCACGCATACGAAGGGAACTATTCCCGCCCCATCTGGTTGACCGCGCGGTCACAGGGAAGTGGCATCGAGCTCGAGATCCGTGATTTCGGCCGCCCGTTCGATCACGCGCGCGTTTCCGCGCCGGACTTCGAGGAGGCCCACGAAGGCGGGTACGGTGTCTTCCTGATGCGCAAGCTGATGGACGCGATTGAGTTCTCGTCACCCGCAGATGGAGAAGGGACGGTTCTCCGGATGGTCAAGGCAAGACACTCAACCAAGGCCTCTTCTCAGAGCTGCTGAAAACCTCGTGATGAATCGCGCGCTATTACTCGTCATGGTTCGAGCGGGGGCTTTGCCCGCTACGCTAATCTCTATGCAGAGAGCGCGGGCGGGCGTGAGCTCGGGCGCCCGCGCTGTAATCAGGGCAGTTTCGAAGAGGGGCTCGCCCCCCTTCGAGAAAACTTAGGAGGGCGGCATGGAAATCTCGACGCGAAAAGAGCCGGCGTGCACAATCGTCGATCTCTCGGGAGAAGTAGACATTCACGGCACCCCGCGCCTCAAGGAGACCCTGGCGTCATTGACCAAAGAGGCGACGCCGAAGCTGCTCGTGAATCTCTCGAAGGTCACGTATATCGACAGCTCGGGGCTCGGGGTATTGGTCGGCGCTCTGAAGGAGGCGACGAAGGAAGGAGGCCGCCTGGTGCTTGCGGGGATGACACGCGAGGTCAGAACCGTCTTCGACCTCACCCGCCTCGCAAAATTCTTCGAGATCTACGACGACGAGGCGGCTGCGAAAAACCACTTCAGTTAATCGCGTCGCGCTTCGCCAAGCCTTTCCCGAGTCGCCCCGCCACCTCCCCTAGTCGTTTCCAGTGCCGTCCGTAGCAGCGCCATAGCCGCGCTCCCTCGCTCCCGTATCGCGCACGAACCCATTCGGGACAGGGAGCAATGCCGTCAAGGAGCGGGCCAGCCAAATCCATGGCCCGCTCCACGAGGAGCAGTGGGATCAGGTGGTCGAGCGGGCCCAGTCTTCCGCGCCGCAAGAGCGAACTCATCAATCGCGCTCTGATACCTCGCGGCCGTAGCTCCATCAGGCGTTCAGACGGAAGACGAAGGCGATACCGTTCTTTGATCATTTCCAACACGAAGAAGAGCGGTCGTGCGACTCTCCAGCGCACGGCGCGCGCCAACAACGCGTCCCAATCCAGCTTGTCGCCGTAGCAGTGAAGCGCCAGCGCAATGTCGAGCTGCCAGATCACTCCGGAGAACGCATGGTGCACCGCCAGGTGCAGCGCGAGATAGAGAAGAAGGTCTTCATGGCTGAGCGCGAGCCGTGGCGTGTCGTCGAAGACGACCTCGACCGCTCGCGCCCAGATCTCGTCCGAGTCGATCCGGCTGCTCCTCCTGAAGCTCGGGCTTGAGAGCAGCTCCCAGTGGAGGTCCACGGGGAGCAACTCCTCATGCACATAGAAGGTCGCTTGATCGTACGTCACGTCGAACTCCCACGAGTGGGCATCGGGAGCGCGCCGATACCCCATCTTCCGGAGCAGCGTATCAGCTCTCTCGATGTCATCCCTTCGAATGAGGAGGTCAAGATCGGAGGTCGGGCGGATCACCGGGTCGGGATAAA
>Ga0209641_10002458_pt1 | contig 15954 bp, 14 predicted proteins | sample RifCSP16_1_FD_184022 | JGI IMG/M metagenome (GOLD analysis project Ga0209641, IMG submission 184022) | Soil microbial communities from Rifle, Colorado - Rifle CSP2_sed 16_1 (SPAdes) (version 2) | ecosystem: Environmental > Terrestrial > Deep subsurface > Rock core/Sediment | place: Rifle...
ATGAGGTCAACGACACCCACCAGGATACCGAGGCTGAAGATAATTGCAAAAACCTGGACAATCTGCAAACTACTACCTCTCAACCTTTTTAAGCATATCTACAAACACTGCCAGCAACACCTTTACCATATAATAAAGGCTGCGTAAAGGGGTTATTGAGGATACGCCGCCAGCCCTTGCTTCCATCCTGACAGGCGTTTCTATTATATTAAATCCTGCCTTCCGGAGCAATACTATTGCCTCCACCTCAGGATAGTCTTCAGGGTAGTTATTGGCAAAAAACCTTATTACGCCTTTATTGGCAGCCCTGAAACCTGAAGTGGTATCAGTTATCTTTCGGCCGGTCATTACAGATACCACAAATGCAAAGATTTTCATACCAAGGTGTCTTGCAAAAGAGGGGTAGTATTCCCCCTCCCCAAGGAATCTTGAACCTATTACCATATCCGCCTTCTGTTCCATAACCGGGGCAACCAGATTATTTATCTGGTCAGGCGGATGCTGCCCGTCTGCGTCCACCTGAATAGCTATATCGTAATCATTTGCAAAGGCATATCTGTACCCTGTCTGCATGGCAGCGCCTATTCCCATATTATATGGAAGGTCTGCAACAATCGCTCCTAACCTCTTTGCGATGCTGCTTGTAGCATCCTTTGAGCCATCATTCACAACAAAGATATCAGCATCCGGCAGTTCTTTTTTTACTGCTGATATAACAGCTCCAATACTTTCAGCCTCATTGTAGGCAGGCATTATTACTAAAACCCTGTTCATAAATTTGATTGCATCCTCCCCGTGGGTCTATAGCCTAATTTGATATTTCAATGAGTCCTTTCACTTCCCCCTGACACGCAATACCGTACCAATCAAGGCATATACAGAGCAAATGCCAATGTAATTGAGATAATGCAATGCATTTATTGTATGGGAATCAGAATGTTTTTTGCTAACCTCCAGTTCCTCGCGGAATGTGTGCCAAAAAGAGCTTGATGTTTTGGAGCTGCTATGAACCCTGAATTTAGCCAGATACTCGTTGATTATTCCGGGGAAGTATTTCCTGCCAGCCTTTAACCAGTATTCATAATCCATTACCCTGTGCTGAGCTACATTGAACAACCCAATCTCTTCAACTAATTCTCTCCGCAGAAAGACCGCCGGTTGCGAGATAAAGTTGGTTATGAGCAGCGTGTTATAACTATAGCGGTTAAGCCAAAGATTCTTATAAAACGTTATTGCCCTCCTTACCTCCCTGTCGCTTTCATCAATTATGCGGCATTTCCCCAAGAGCCACATCTTTGAAGGATTATCTCTGAAAAAATCTGCGACCTTCTTTAATGCGCTTTCTTCATACATATCATCAGAGTTTAAATAAGCAATAATATCCCCTGTAGCCATTTTTATCCCTTTATTTATTGCATCAGACTGCCCCTCGTCCCTTTCAGATATCCAGCGTAATTTACCCTCATACCTTTTCAGTATCTCGATGGTCTCATCTGTAGAGCCGCCGTCTACTACGATATATTCAAGGTTAGAATATCTTTGTTCCAATACGCTCCTTATAGTCCTTTCAATATACCTGTCCTGATTAAAAGATGGGGTTATGACAGAAATCTTTGGCGGATATCTCATATCTAAGGCTTTATTATACACGAATTTATGGCTGAAAGTGTGCTTAGTGCTGTCTTCTCCCATGTAAACATACCTGCCCTTTCAAGCCCGTTTTCTATCAGCCTTTCACGGAGTTTATTATCTGTAAGAACAGATAGAATCCCCCTTGCTATATCTCCTGTGTCAAGTGGATCTACAAATACAGCAGCGCTACCGGCAACTTCCTTAAGTGGCGGTATACCAGAGCATACAACAGGCACACCCGAAGCCATGGCCTCTATAACAGGCATTCCAAAACCCTCATGGAGCGACGGGAAGACAAGGGCGCTTGCGGCATTGTATATGAACGGAACATCATCATGCGAGAGCCATCCGAGAAATAATACATCATCATCAAGCCCGGATTCCTTTATATTTTTCTCTATCACCTCATATCCATAATCGCGGCTACCGGTCAGCACGAGCTTAACATCTCGCACTTCTTTCTTCACAGTCTTGAATGCCTCCAAGAGCCTTTTATGGTTTTTATGGGGCAGGGAAGATGCAGGGTAGAAAATAAATCTTTCAGGAAGATTATACCTCTGCCTGACAACCTCAACATCTTCCTTGCCCCGCCTGAAAAATTTATCTCCATCCACAGCCATATAGGAAATAAATACTATTTCAGGTGGGATATTATAATGCCTTACAACATCCTCTCTCACACATTCAGATATGACAATCAAGGCATCCGAGGTCTTGGCGCTCAGGTAAATAATACCCTTCAGGAATGGGAGGTAATACCATGCAAAGTTACGAGGCTGGTTTATATGCTGGAGGTCAAATATGACCAGGACCGAGGCTGCGGGTGAAAAAAATGGCGAGGTCATGCCAGCAGAGAGGAGGATATCTATCTTTAAACGTCTTATCTGGAGAGGAAGGGCAAACTGTTCCCACAATATTCTGAGCGGTCGGCTGGTTGCCTTCACCGGACACAAGACAATCCGCACCCTCTGGATTAATTCATCAAATACACCAACACTCTCCTTGTTTATGAAGACAATATAGTCATTTTCCTGGTCTACCTTCGTAAGCCATTTAACAAGGTTTTTTATATATACCTCTGTCCCGCCGACCCTACCCGGCAGAAGATACAGTGCGTTTATTCCGATTCTCAAATTCCACCCGGGTATTTATTTTATCAGCCCTTCTTTTAACATTTTGATGTCTGCCTCAACCATTATATGCACCAATTCTTTGAATTTAACCTTTGGCTGCCATCCCAGCTTTTCCCTGGCCTTTGAATAATTACCTATCAGGTTATCTACTTCAGCAGGCCTGAAGAATTCATGGGAAACTTCTACAACAATCTTGCCTGTCTTCTTATCAACACCCTTTTCACCCACACCTTTGCCCTGCCATTCCACTGTAACCCCGATATTGTGAAATGCCATTTCTACAAACTCCCTTATTGAATGAGTCTCTCCTGTTGCTATCACATAATCATCTGGCCCTGGTTGTTGGAGCATAAGATTCATTGCTTCTACGTACTCTGGCGCATATCCCCAGTCCCTTTTAGAATCTAAGTTTCCCAGGACAATCCTGTCCTGAAGTCCGCATTTTATGCGCGCAACCCCTGTGGTTATCTTCCGGGTGACAAATTCCAGTCCCCTTAAGGGTGACTCATGGTTAAACAAGATTCCAGAACAGGCGAAGATTCCATAAGATTCTCTGTAGTTCACAGTCATCCAGTGGGCAAATAGTTTTGCTGCTGCATACGGGCTTCTCGGATAAAATGGGGTTTTTTCGGTCTGTGGAATTTCCTGTGCCTTACCAAACATCTCACTTGAGGATGCCTGATAAAATTTGATTTTTGGATTAACTGCCCGTATAGCCTCAAGTATACGCAAAAGACCGAGTCCAGTTACATCAGCGGTAAACAAAGGTTCCTCAAAAGACAATCCGACAAAACTCTGTGCGCCAAGATTATATATTTCATCAGGCTGGACCTTCTCTATCGCCCTGTAGATATTTGTAAACTCAAGGAGCTCTAATGGGAGAAATTTTATCTTATCGGCTATTCCCAAAAATCTTAACCTGTTTAGGTTGAGGTCTGACGTTCTCCTAAATGCACCGTAGACCTCGTACCCTTTTTTAAGAAGCAACTTTGAAAGATACGTTCCATCCTGACCTGTAATACCTGTTATAAGCGCTCTTTTAGGCATATCACATCCCTTCCTGTTTGAATTTTAAACACGAAATTATCTGCTGCTCGGCTCATACAAAATGTTCCGTGTCTATGCCGATTCTTACGGGCTCTTTTCTTCGTAATTACCGCCTTTATATTTAGAAAAGAGAAGTCTCATGTAGTGAAGCTGCCTATTTGCAAGCCTACCGGCCTCTCTCATGCCCAGAAGCGGATGTTTAAGCGCGAGATAAAAGTACTTTCTTTTCTGCAATTTCTTAAATTTTCTGTAGAGTTTCGCCAGTTCCTCTCTCGGAAGCACCTCGGACATTACGATATGACGGTTTTCGACTTCGTTGAACTCCTCCCTCAGGATGTTCCAGTCCATGAAGTCCGAGACAAGCCCTCTTTTTTTGGCAATCTCCCACACCGGGGTTCCGGGAAGCGGGGTCAGCATGAGTGGGGAGAAGCCGTCTATGCCTGAATTCTTGATGAACCTGTAGGTGTCCATTATCTCTTCCCTCGTCTCGTCCGGAGAACCGATGATGAAACCTCCGTATGTGATGATGCCGTGTTTTTTGAGTATCCCTATGGCGTTACGATTCTGCTCGACGCTACAGGCCTGTTTTTTAAGATATTTTAAAACCCTCTGGTTGCCTGATTCGATACCGAGGAACACATGTGTTATGTTCATGCTCTTGAGGAGTTCAGCGACCTCGTCCGTTATCTCATTTGGACGGACATTGCAGTTGAAGGTTATCTTTTTATGAAGTCCAGCCGCTCTTATAAGCTCGACCATTTTTTTGAATCTCGCCCTCGGGGCTATGAAAAGGTCGTCATATATGGAAATCTGGGATACCCCGAACCTTTCCACCATGTCCGTCATTTCTTTTACCACATATTCAGGGGAAAAGAACCGCGCCTTCGCGCCCCAAAAGGGCTTTGAAAAACAAAAGGTACAATCGTACGGGCAGCCGCGGGAGGTAAAAATACCACGGCGCGGATGGTCGTAGAATTCCCTATCGGGGATTGGCAGGGTGTCGAGGTCTTTTATACGCTCGCGAAACTGCGTTTTTGCAAGCTCATTGCCGTCATGATAAACGATGCCCTTTACGCCGGCGAGTTTTTGTCTCACAAAAGCCTTGTCTTCCATGAAGATGCGCATGAGTTCGACTATTGCATCTTCGCCCTCGTTTATAATCCCGACGTCCATGTCCTCGGTAAGGGTGTGGGGAAGCGTGGATATATGAACGCCCCCTACCATGACGGGGATGTTTCTCTCTTTGCAAAGATTCGCGTATCTCTGTGCGATGTGGTAGTTTTGAGAAACGGACGAAAGACCGACCACGTCAGGCTTGATGTCGTCGAGGGTCGAACCGAATACCGGTCCGTAGGTAACCTTTATTTCGAGCTCCTTCTCCGTAAAATGCTTTCGAAGGGAAGACGCTATATAAAGGATTCCCAGATGCTCCGCCGAATCTTCCTGCGCGCGAAGCCCTTCTTCCAGGTTTATGCAGTTTACAAAGAGTATCTTCATGTCCTACCGCTTTTCCCTTAAAATGTCCGTAGAACCCCAGCCCGAAAAAACTTTTTTTATTATACCAAAATTCAGCAGTTTTATGTCTTCCATCCTGATGCCTCTGTTGAATCTTATATACTCAGCGAGCGTGAAAAAAAGTGCGAGCAAAAAAGTCAAAGGCTTCAGATTTTTCATGCAAGCCGGAACACTGTTTTTAATCCGTTGATAGTAGTATCCGTAAACCCTGTTCAAAGGCGCCCAATTCAGATGTTTGGCTACCGTATCCAAGGCCTCTTTATTGCTTAAAAGGGCATGCCTTTCAGAGACTGTCTTTGATTCCCGGTGCAATCTAAAACAAGAGAAAAAATCCTCGCAATACATTATGCGGAATTCTTTTGCCATTTTAAACCAGAGGTCATAGTCCATGGAATAAGAGAGTTCCCTGTCAACTCCACCGACGGCTTCATAGGCATCTTTTTTAAAAAACACTGAAGACTGCGATATGTAGTTAAAGGTTGCGAGGGTCTTTAGGTCGAACCTCTCTGTTGGATATTCCCCCAAAGTCCTGCCGTTTTCGTCTATACAGTATGTCTTCCCGTAAATCATAGAAACACCGGGGTTTGATTTGAAATATTCAACAGTTCTTTTTATTGCGCCAGGAAGGTAGGTATCATCGGAGTTAAGCCATGCCAGTATCTCACCCTTTGACATCCTGAAGCCCTTGTCTATGGCATCTGCCTGGCCTTTGTCTTTTTCTGATATCCATTTAAACCTCCCCTCATATTTTTTAAGTATTTCAAGGGTATTATCCGTTGAACCTCCGTCAACGACTATATATTCGATGTTTGGATAGTCCTGAGAGAGGACGCTTTTTATGGTTTCCTCGATAAACATCCCTTGGTTATAGGAGGGGGTTATTATGGAGACAAGGGGAGTTTTAATCATTTTAATCCTTTTATGGTTTTTGAACGTCGAGCGCCTTGAAAATGGCATGCGCGGCGCCGGATGAAGCACGTTTTTTCGTATAATAGCCGGCTATTTTGTGCGTTATTTCAGCCGTAAAAAATCTCGGATATCATGAAATTTCTCAAAATTATCGCGTAGCCATTCTACGTCGCGATTCCACCACTTGAATTGCTCCAGATACGCTATTTCTCCGGGATCAAAGCGATACCGCAGAATAGTCGCTTCTTCCACTGTCTGAATTTTTGGGGAGTAGTATGGTTTTTTCATTATTCCTGTACTAAAATTTATTTTACTGCTTCAATATTTAGACTTATAGTATATTTTTTTTGTCCTACTTTTATAGGTCTATTTGCCCAATCTTCAAACGAATATATTTCTACCTCTTCTGGTTTCCAAACCCTTACCTCTTGGAACCCTGCCAACAACAGGATTTCTCTCAAATATCCCTCGTTAAAGACCGCCTTATGGAAATTGTAAATATGGTTCTGTCCACCCATAAGCGGTCCTACAATTGACATAATATTTCTCCCTTCAGCAAGATAAATATTGATAACTTTATCAAAGTCAGGAACTGAAATTCTTAGAATTCCTCCCTTTTTTAACACCCTAAACCATTCTCTTAAAACCTTTTGAACATCATTGTGGCTTATATGTTCTATTACATGAGAGGCATATATAAGGTCGGCATATTCGTTAGGAAAGATATTCAAATCCTCGACTGGTGAAATATAATGAACATGAGAATAAGGCCTAATATCAAGATTTATAAAGCCGTTAACATTTATTTCGCCACAACCCAGATGAATATATACTTTTCCATCTTTATTTTTTGGGAGTTTGGGTGGGAATAATTCCCTTCTGAGTTTTTCAAATAAGGTGAATTTGAAATTTTTGTATACTTTGTATATAATGGATAAAATTCTTCTCATTTTATACATACCTCATTATACAACACCTTCTCTTTTTCTCCTTAAAATTTAGCAGGTTCTCCCACAACTATAAGTATTGGGCTGAACATCTTTTGTAACTACACTCCCAACTACACTTATTGCTCCTTCACCAATTGTAGGAGCATCTGGCTAAGTAGCCGATCCGAAGATGCCGGCCCCAACACTTAGACTCAAGGCAAAGCTTGCCGAACAGCCATTTGAGCCACAACGTTATCGGATTTTTCAGCAGTGTTTCCATCATTTGCATAAGTTTTTTATCCCAATCATCTCCCCGAAGCATCAAACAACGCATCGTAATCTACTTTCGGAAACACGTCCATATAGTGATTCGGGTTCGCATTGGCATTGTAGATATTCTTCTTAATGGAATAAAGGTATTTATATTTATGGAAAATATCGGCATGCCTGCGCATCTGAAATTCGGCATCTATGCCCATATCGCGCAGATTCCCTGATTTGGGGCGCAGGGCATGTTGCTTCGTATGGTCATAGAAATACACCAATGGGCCGTTAAACCAATCGTGGTCTATCCCAATCAGATAAATCTTATCGAAGCCGAGATAGACGGCGATCGTTACGGCAAACTCGGAAACAGACCATATATCCGGCACCTTGGCCAAATCGACGGGCGTATTCATTCTGCCGCTCCATGGAACATAATCTACCCAATGAATTACCCGGTTTTTGAACAACTGATTTCTTTCGATAAACTCTCTGTCGCCGATATGAAAAAACATCTCAGCGTCAAATGTCCCGACCTCCATCTGCCTGAGCCATTCAACAAAACTATCCTCTGCATAGTAATGACCATGACTGGACAACAAGGGAGGCGTTACGTGGTAGCAGGGACGTATATACGGAATATCCTGATGAACAAAGGTATTGCTCACGCTTATCACGAACTCATTTTTCAACTTTTTGATATCTTGCAGTTTCACTGACAAACCGGCCCCGAGAATAAAACAACGGCGCCCGATATGGCGGTCTTTGAGCAACACATTCTTCCGTAACAGCCGTCGGTCCTCGGAATTAAAAATTGCCCACGCGGCGATTCGCCTTTGCAATTGCAACACCAGATGCAACACCCTCGGAGGAAGCAACCATGTTTTGGCAAAGTCTTTTAGATTCTCCATATTTTCCATGTGCACGCGCGACATCACTGCTTTAAGAATCGCAACCCTTCTCACCCCTGAATTTTTTCTTCTCTTCAGAATTGCTTCCATAATAACCCGTGACCCTCGTATAATCAATATGTACGCATACCACGCGTTTATTACTCTTCAATAGAATATCCGCGCTTCGGCTATGACAAGACATACAACACGCCGGGGGCCGCTATGCTCGGCGCCGCCGACGCAATAACCAGCCAAGGTTTCTCGATATTCCTACGAAAGCAAGCGTACACGGTCCATACAAGCGCCACCGAATACAGTGACAGTGATATCAACTGGGCGTCGGCTGCCGCTTGAAAATGGGTTTCCTGCCCCAACATCTTAATCACTCCCCAATACGATACCCAGCCCCCAATCAGAAGCGCAAGATAAAGCCGATACCTGCCGCTCCCTACTAAAAGTGAACCAAGAGTAGCCATTACCGCACAGTTAACCAAACTCAAAATAAGCGGCGCAAACAATCCATACTCGACCTGATATTTCGGATAAAAAATATCGAGTAACGGCGGAACGCCAAGCAAACAAAACACGACAAACGTCCAAATGACGGGCATGGAAATAAGCGCGCTCTTGAGCGCGTATTCCACCGCGGCAGTCGCGTCAGCTTCCAACATCCGGTATACCTTTATAGTTTGAGGAATGAATGCCGCTATAACCAATGACAGCCCCATCTGATAAATAGCGTTAACAAGTCCATACTTGGCAAGCACGGCATCGGGATAAAAGAAAGCGGCATACAGCCGTCCCGATGAAAGCAGTTGCAGCCAGAGCATGGAAATGAGAGACAGCATAAGCGCCTCCGGAAGATTAGCGGTAATCAACGTCCAATTTATGGAAGCGCTTCGCTTTAAACATTCCGCGGCCATAGTACGCAAGTCTTTTCTGAAAAACAACAACGCAATGCCTATCAGCTGCCCGGCAAACCATCCGGCTATACTGAGGAATGCGGCCCCCGGAATAAGCAACAACTGACTAAGCGCCTGTATTGCCGTTAAATCCCTTGCCTGCCTGAATCGGCCTTGCACAATCCTTTGTGCTATGAAAAACGAAATAACGGCGCCGAGCGGCATCAATAAAGAAAACGCCAACGCGTTAAACATCCCTTGGTATTTACCCCAATAAACCAACCCCGCGGCAACGCCAAACAAGACCGCTCCAATCAGCTTGAATCGAAACGCCGTAACGTTCCACGTGCGTGCCTCTTCCTCGTTGCCCCGCGCATAGATTGCCGGCATTTTACGATTGTACACGGTAGATACGCCGAGATCGGAAAACGGCACAAAAGAAATCAAAGTAACCACAAAGATAACTTGCCCGTACTCCCGTACCCCTAACAAAGCCGGCACTAAAAGGAAGATAATCACCCCTGCCGCCTGCTGGGCAATATTCGCCAAAATACTGTCGCGGCTATCGTGAAAGCTCACGGCCGCCACCGCGGAATAACACCGTCCGGCGAGAAAATAATCCTCTTCTTTTGAATGATTTTATTTCGAGTCATCCATAATCCTCTTCAAGAGGCGATAAAACGCAGCCCAATCGAATCTATAGTTAATAATCGTCTTGTTGCCGTAAATATCAGTCCCCGTAAAACCCGCTCCATTTGGCGAAGTTATCACCGGGATAATGTGATGCCGGGAAAGAACAAGCGGGTCTTCGACGATTAAACCGGGCTGCAGTGAAACCACGTATTTCCCCATTACATATGCCTCAATCAGCATAATCGAACTCATGCCATACACGCTATCGGCAACGGATAGGCATTCTAAAGAACTGAACTCGTTGCCGAGCAAAACAGGGGAAAGTCTTTTATGGCCGTCGAGAATTTTCTTAAATCTTTCCCGTTCGTCCTTCGGGTGAAGCTTTATGACAGGCAAAATCGGGACGGGATTTGCCGATACGATATCAAAGAACAGTCCCAAGGCTTCATATTGGTCATACCCTCGCGCGCGTCCATAGTATTCCAAAATCGGCTCTGAAACAAAAAGAGCCGCCTTTTGGTCATGCGGAATACCCATCCGCGCCTTTACCGATACCGGGTCTATTTCGCCGGCGCGAGCATGAAGCGCCGAGAGATAAGGGTGTCCCAGCCTAACCAATCTGTCTCCGGGAAAACCCTCGCTCAACATCTCCCTTTCGCCGATTTCATCGATGCAATTGATATAGTCCGGCAGATAAGCCAATCTCTCGTCCTTCGTAACTCCGCTGAAGCGAATGGCGTAGTTTTGCCATTGGTCGAGGAATGCCAGAGAAGGAATACCGAGGCGTCTTGCGTTACGCCAAAGATGCTTTTCGGACATATCCCTATCCGGCAAGCTGGTGGCTGAGGTAATAACGAGATTAGGCCGGTAAAATTCCGGCACCCTGCCGTCATCCCTCTTTATCTTGTCAATTTCCACATACGCCACCCCTTTACGGGAGAAACGTTCCGCCCCAAGGCCGTAACTCAAAACTATACTGCTGTATGGCGTTTTCAGCTTCACTGATTCAATCACGGGAATAAGAACCTCGGCCCCGCCCGGCTCGCAGCTAAAGAACAGTATCGTTTTTAGATCCGTGATCCCCGGTATTTCAGAGAGAGTGTCTGCCATGTTTACCAAGCACCGCCACTATATAATTTCCACGCTTGTTCAAATCCAAATTAAGGGATTTTTGGAATACATCCTCCTGCCTAATTTTTTCTTCATAGCCAGGCAAATGGCTATTCCGCTTATGAATGAAGTTTTCCGGATGATCGTAATATTCAGCCAAATCCGTCAGGTAGATATCCAGCCATTCCGTCCTGAACGACAAAATTTCAAATCCGGCCAGCGCCGCCAACGCGGAAAGCGACTGCTCATTAAAGACATTGAGGGTTGTATACCCGTAAAGATGACAAGCCTTCCCGCGGTACAACTTCATTGCATAAGAATCAGCGTTAGGGGTATTCACGTAAAGTATGCCATCATCCTTAAGCACACGGTGAATATCGCGGAAGAGCGCAACAGGATCCGGAACGCCATATAAAATCTGGTGCAGGGTAACGACGTCATAAACGGGTGGCAGGTCCAACTCCGCTAAAAAATGCTTATGCACTCGAAAATGCCGCTCAGCAACGGATGCGGTGCGGGGATTAACTTCTATCCCTTCCACGTCATAGAAAAATTTGGCCTTGTGCAGAAAATCACCCACCGAGCAACCAAGATCCAGCAACTTTCCACAGGGCTTGAAGGAGTAAATGTCCTTAAGCTTGCCGTCTTCCCGGGGATCCGGCTTATCGGGCAGTGAAGTTTTGTATTTCCTGATAATGGAAAAATATTCCGTCAATAGTTCGTCTTCGCCCAGAAAACCCTTATCCACCGAATCCGCGCGCGGCGCTGGGTTCATGTAAACAAGGGTGCAGCGGTTGCACTGCTCGTAGTCGAGATAATCATTGTTAGCGTAAAAAGCGCTCTCGGTTGCGCTGCAAACCGGGCAGGGACGCCTGGGCAGCCGGTCTTTGGGAATAGAAGCCGCGAAAGCAAATACCTTGAGTAACCACTCCCGAATTTCTCGATTGTACTGTCGATGGTAATTCAAGCTCATTTAACAGATACCTCTTGGGTAAAGACTTTAATTGCATCATCCATAGCCGCTGTGGTCGAGATGTGTTCCAGTATCGGCTCGCCATGATCACTCAAATACCAAACACGGCTCGACAGATCCTATGGCGTGTCAAATATTCGACCGGTAAGCTTTCTTCTTATCGCTGATAACTTTTTATTTATCATGTAAATTACCCCGTCAAACAGCCCCTGGTATCTAACCGCGTTCCCTAAGCCGAATTTCTTGACAGACTGATTGGCACGTGTGGTTTCAAAATAGTAAGTCGCATCATCCATCTCAGTTAAATTCATGATGATATTTGAAGCATCTCCACCAGAAGACGATACTTTGTGCATATATTGCTTTTCATCAGGAATTAATTTCTTGCTCTTGCAATAGCGCTCATATACTTCGGCGCCGGGCAAAGGAATAAGATTATAGAATGATGTTTCCAGAAGATTTTTATTTGCGAAATCAACGCTGCTTTGGATCGTATTTTTATTTTCTCCGGGGGTTCCAAGAAGCATTGATCCAGTCGCCTTAATTCCGGCCTTCCTGACTCTTCGGAGTGCATCCGCCATCTCTTGAACACTCGTATTCTTGTTCATGGCTTTCAAAATTGCCTCACTTCCGGATTCAATGCCTACAGCGACACGAACACAGCCAGCCTCACGGGCAAATTTCAGTAGCGGTATATCCTTTTCTCTGACTAACGTAGCGCGTGTTACAAAAACCCATTTCAGATTAAGCTTTTCTGAAATCATCTGGCGGCACAAGTCTTCAAACCAGGGTTTTCTTACGAACTGCAATTCATCCCAGAAATAGATTGAATCAGCACCATAGTTACTCTTCAAGAATTCCATTTCTTCAATAACATTATCGACACTACGCACCCGCAAACGATTGGTTGATGGACTACAGAAATAACAAAGAAATGGACAGCCTCTGCTCGCAACAATGGGCATTGTTCTCCAACCGGTGAGTCTCTTTTGTATATTGAGGTATTCGGCTACTGAAAAATCAGCGTGGCTCGGAATGGGTATGGCATCAAGATTACTAACAATCTGTTTTTCCGAGAAAAAATCCTTTTTCCCCAGATGAAGAATGCCAGGAGTGCTTTCATGGTTTCCAGTAAGGATTGAAATTATGGTTTCTTCCGCTTCGCCAATCGTCAAGAAATCTATTGGAGCCTCGTCCATAAACAGATAATGCCCCCACGTCGCGGCTCCACCACCGAGAATTTGCACTGCATTAGGAAACAATTTTCTAACAACCAGGCTGAGCGTAACGATGTAGTGGTAACGGGTAATCATCCCTCCAAACATGACAAAATCCGGCACAAACTCTCTTGCGATAATGCTCAACTCTTTCTGAATCTCTTCCTTAGTATCAATCTGCGAAAGGTCGAACGGTGCAATCCGAATTTCAACTTCTGGAAATTTTTTCCGTATTGCCGCCACTACATAGGCCGCGCCCAATGGGAAATTGGCACTAGAAAACCCTTTCGACATCCCCTTGTCATGGCGGGTGCTGTGAGGGATGAGCGGAATCAATATTTTCATGTTATTATGCCCTCATTTTGATAATCAACGTTTGAGCCTTGACTGCAGTTAGGACTTTCATAGGATTTACCCAAATTTATTTGGCTCATCGTGGAAGACAGTGGGTAAAAAGAGCCGTCAATTGCTCACAACATAGCATAAAACAAGATAAAAAAGAAGTTTTCCTTGAGCGGAAAAATCAGTATGATATTTGAATGCAAAAAAAGAGAAGACTGCTGGATGAATATCGGTTTTCCGGATTTAATCCTTATGCAGACATACAAGGGGTATTCGGAGACTCTCGTGCGCGGGTTATCCGGCTTAAGCGAAGTCAAAAAAAACCGTATGCGGATGTTGCGGCACAGCTCATCGGAGCTATTACGACAAGACCGTTCGCCGTATACGGGATTTATCCTGCGGGGATGCAAGGATATATCTGGAAGTGGAGGTTCGGCGGGTATTCTGCCGGAAATGCGGGAAAGTGAAGACCGAAAAGATAGAGTGGCTATCGGACAATCCCTTCTACACCAAGAGATTTGCCTATTATGTGGGTCGGAAGTGCCGCAGCATGACCATACAGGATGTAGCCAAAGAACTCAAGCTGGACTGGCATACTGTCAAGGCGTTGGACAAAGCGTATATGGAGAAGCAACTGCTTCGGAATCCCGTAGCTGCGCCGCGAGTTATCGGCATAGACGAAATATCCATAAAGAAAGGCCACACCTATCGGATAGTAGTAAGCGATCTGGAACGGAATCGTCCCATCTGGTTTGGAGGCAAAGACAGGAGTGAAGAAAGCTTTGATGAGTTTTACCGGCAGTTTGGGAAAAAGAAGACAAAGAAGATACAATTGGCAGTAATGGATATGTGGAAGGCATTTCTTAAATCCACGAAGAAGAATGCGCCGCAGGCAGCGATACTCTATGATAAATTTCATGTGATGAGACATCTGGGAGAGGCGCTGGATGAAATACGGAAGAAAGAATATGCGCGGCTTTCCGGCAAAGATCGTTCTTACATCAAAGGACAGAAATACACCCTGTTATCAAACAGAGAGAACCTTACCCTTGAGGGAGGTAAGGCATTAAAGAAACTGCTTGCGGCAAACAAACGACTCAATGCCGCTTATCTGCTGAAAGAATCATTTGGGCAGCTATGGAGCTATCAGACGGAGGGCTGGGCAAGGAAGTTTTTTGACAACTGGAAGCAGTCGTTAAAATGGCAGCGGTTAAAAGCTTACGAGAAGTTTGCGGAGATGATAGAAAGACACTGGGACGGGATAGCGGCATACAGCAAGCCTGAAAACAAGGTCTCTTTGGGATTTGTGGAAGGATTGAATAACAAGATAAGGGTGATACAGAGAAGGGCGTATGGAATAAGAGATGAGGAATATCTACGACTGAAAATCCTTACTTGTATGCTCAAGGAGATATAAAAAAACTAAAAATTACCCACATGATTACACGAAGACCCATTTATTTTATTGTCGCCGCTTTGGTAAAGGCCTTCACAATATCGTCCATATCGGCCGTGGTCAACGGCGGATAGTTATAAGCCGTAACTATCATTTCCTTGTCATAAAGACGCTCGGTAATCGGACATATTCCTTTCTTATACTGCGGCCTCTCATTTTCCGGATGAAGGGAATAAGGGAACCCGTTCTTGAATTTGTACGGCCGGGCAAAGATAGGCTCGAGATAAAGAGGGCGGATGTACCCGCCGGCAAACCGGTACAAGGGTATTCCCAGATTTCGAATGTTGTCGATGTACCTTTCCCTCGGAATCCCCGTGCTTTCCTCATGATACTTAAGAGGATAAAGATAATACACGTGGCCGCTGCCTTCGCGTACTTTAGGCGGGGTCAGAAAGTCGAGTTTGGAAAGTTTGCCGGTAAGATAGTTTGCCAAATCGACGCGTTTTCGCAACAGGTTCGGCAATTTCTTCATCTGCTCGATGGCGATTGCCGCCTCTACCTCCGGCATTCGGAGATTGCCCCCGACCATGTTGACCAGATTGGCATAGCCCATTTCTCCGACTACAGCCTCGCCGTGATTGCGGATGAGACGCAGACGCACGGCCAAATCATCGTCGTTAGTCACTGCGATGCCGCCTTCTCCGCAGTGGATGATCTTGTGTTGATTCAGGCTGTAAACGCCGATGTCGCCAAAGGTACCGGCAAAGCCTTCTTTGTAAGAACAACCGGGGACGTGCGAAGAATCGCAAAGAATCTTCAGGTTATGTTTCACGGCTATTCTACACAGGGCGTCCATATCGGCCGACTGTCCGAATAAGTCCACCGACAAGATCGCCTTGGTGTGCGGGGTAATGCGGGCTTCGACACTCACCGGGTCCATGCAGAAGTAATCACCCTCGATGTCCACAAATACCGGCACGGCATCGTAGAATAACGGGGCGGTGGCGGAAATGCACATGCTGTAACCAATCACCAGCACCTCGTCGCCCAGCCCGATGC